>Ga0137359_10000080_pt1 | contig 71515 bp, 59 predicted proteins | sample Mad1_40_16metaG_FD_108281 | JGI IMG/M metagenome (GOLD analysis project Ga0137359, IMG submission 108281) | Vadose zone soil microbial communities from Angelo Coast Range Reserve, California, USA - Mad1_40_16 metaG | ecosystem: Environmental > Terrestrial > Soil > Vadose zone | place: USA... | reverse complement strand
GCAACCACGGCGAGGACGTTAAGGAATACTACTTTTATCTCGACAACACACCGACGCACAGCTACATGAAGTATTTGTATAAATATCCGCAGGCTGAGTTCCCTTACCGGGATCTGATCGAAGAGAATCGCCGCCGGGGTGGTCACGGCCTTGAATACGAACTGCTGGATACCGGCGTGTTCGATGACGACAGGTACTTCGACATCTTCGTCGAGTACGCGAAGGCCACGCCGGAAGACATATGCATAAAGATCGAAGCATTCAATCGAGGCCCTGAAGCCGCGGCGCTTCACGTGCTCCCGCACCTGTGGTTTCGAAACACCTGGGGATGGACGGATGTGCGTGATACCGAGCCGTCGATAACTCCCGGCGTGCCGGGCGATGATTACCAGAGCCTGATTGCAAGCGATGCCTCGGCTCACATACTGAAGAATCTCCCCTTCAAGTACAGCGCCGGGCGTCGGTATCTGTACGCGGATGCGGACGCCGATATGCTGTTCACGAATAACGAAACGAACCCGGCGCGCTCGCGAGTGGTGGGCGCGCCCAGCCCCGAGCCCTACTATAAGGATGCCTTCCATCGGTACATCATCAACGGTGAAGAAGCAGCCATTAATCACGCGCGCGCGGGAACCAAAGCGTGCTTACATTACCAACGGATGGTTCCGCCCGGCGGCTCGATCGCTTTGACGTTGCGGCTCACGCCAGAGCAATCCGACGCGCCGCTCAAGGACGTCGATCAAGTAATCAGGCAGCGTCGCGCCGAGGCGGATGAGTTCTACAACGTCATTCACCCGCCCAACGCAAGTGAGGATGAGCGCAGGATTCAGCGCCAGGCGTTCGCGGGCTTGCTGTGGACCAAGCAAATCTATCTGTACGACGTTCACAGATGGCTGGACGGCGACGACCCCAATAACCCTCCGCCCGACCCGCGCTGCACGGCTCGGAACGCGCGCTGGCAGCATTTGAACTCGATGCGCATTCTCTCGATGCCGGACAAGTGGGAGTATCCGTGGTTCGCGGCCTGGGACCTGGCGTTTCACACCGTGGCTTTCGCGCTGATCGACGCCGAGTTCGCGAAGGAACAGTTGTGGCTGATGCTCTTCGAACAGTTCCAGCATCCCAACGGCCAGCTCCCCGCATACGAATGGGAATTCTCAGACCTGAATCCGCCGGTGCACGCGTGGGCCTGCTGGCGGGTCTATAACATGGACCGCATAAGGACGGGGCGCGCCGATCGCGAGTGGTTAGAGAAGTGTTTTCACAAGCTGCTAATCAACTTCACGTGGTGGGTGAACAAAGTCGATAGCGAGGGGAACAACTTATTTGAAGGCGGCTTCCTCGGGCTCGACAACATAACGGTGATCGATCGCAGCGAGAAACTTCAGGGGGGCGTAGTGCTCGAGCAGAGCGACGCGACCGGGTGGATGGGAATGTTCTGCTTGAACTTGATGCGCATTGGGCTCGAGCTTGCAAAAGAGAACAAGCAATACGAGGGGCTGGCGACGAAATTCTTCCAGCATTACATCTACGTTGGCGCCGCGATGAAGCACCGAGGCGGGCGCAACTATTCGCTGTGGGACGAGAAGGACGGTTTCTTTTATGACGTGCTGCGTTACCCTGACCGCAGCTTTCACAAGTTCCGCGTGCGCTCGCTGGTCGGCATCATCCCGCTGTACGCGATCGAAAGACTCGAGGTCGATTGGATTGAGTCCTTTCCAGAATTCACCGCTAACCTCGAATGGTTCACCGAGAACCGTCAGGACCTTGTCCAACGCGTCTGCTATCGAATACAACACGAAGGAGTGGACGTGCATGTTTTGGCGATAGTCGACGAATACCAAACCAAGCGCATTCTCGAACGCCTGATTGACCCGGACGAGTTTCTATCCGACTACGGCATCCGAAGCCTGTCGAAGTATCACGAGCAGCATCCGTACGTATTCGGTAACAGTGAAGTGCGCTACGAGCCCGCGGAGTCCGACAATAAAATCAAAGGCGGAAACTCAAACTGGCGCGGCCCGGTTTGGTTCCCGACTTCGTTCCTGATGATCGAGTCGCTGCGAAAACTAGGAAAGGCTTATGGGCCGCACTTCAGCGTGGCGCTCCCCGATGGAACGGGCCGCCAGGTAACTTTGACCGAAATGGCGGGAGAGATAGCCAATCGTTTGATTCGAATCTTCACGAGGAACGAGGAAGGCAAACGCCCGGTCTACGGCGGGTCTAAGAAATTTCAGGACGACCCTCACTGGCGCGACTACATTTTGTTCTATGAGTACTTTCACGGAGACAACGGCGCAGGCATCGGCGCTTCGCACCAGACAGGCTGGAGCGGGCTGGTCGCTTCGTTGATAGACGAGTGGCGCCGGTGATCTATTTTCTTTTTGTCAACTCAACAAGAGGGAATTAGTATGGCCTACACTCATCATGAACTGAAGAGCAAGACGGTAGCCCAGCTTCGAGAGATTGCCAAAGGCATCGAGCACGAGTCGCTGTCGGGCTACAGCGTCATGCACAAGGACCATCTTGTTACAGCGCTCTGCAACGCGCTGGGCATCGAGATGCACGAGCACCACGAGGTCGTAGGGCTCAACAAGGCCGAAATCAAGACACAGATCAAGGAGCTCAAGAGCAAGCGTGACAAGGCGCTTGAGACTAACGACCACGCCGAGCTCAAGACGGTTCGCCGAAGAATTCACTATTTGAAACGGATGATCCACAAGGCTACCGTCTAGGCAGAACCGCGGGTCGAACTGTCGCCTCGCATATTATTGACAATGCCTCCTGGCAGGCTGTCCGTCGAGCCGCGCCTTGACAAGGACGCCTGAATACGGCGAACCCAAAAGGCTGATGCAAGCGGCGTCACTCCCACCCTCGACAAGGCGTTTGACACAAAAAACGTTTAGATGTAAAAGAGAGCCGTCTGAAGAGCCAATGCTGGTTCTAACAGCATACCGGCTGGAACCGAATCTAGGATCTTGCAGGAGTGTCAAGTCTGTGAGAAGCGTCGGGCTCGCTCGCGTGAGTGACTCTGAGCTGGCTCTTTCACGGTTGTGACGCAGGCGCTCAGTCAAGACTGAGATCGCTGGCCCGCAAGGTGGGAGGTAAGATCATGAATCAGGATCCACTATTCGGCATTGCCACTACGCTTGTTGCTCGAGTTCGCCGAGCGCAACAGCAGTCAGTTAAAACCGCACGACCCGGCGGTTTGATCGCTTCGTTGCTGCTCGTGTTGTTGATTCCGACACAGGCTTACACGCAATACGCTCCGGCGGAGCTGCTGGACGCCGCTAAGAAGGGAGACGTCGATGCTGTGCGCACATTGCTAAGCAAGGGCAGCAACGTCAACGCGAAAGACGCAAACGGCAGGACCGCATTGATGGAGGCGGCCTATTGGGGCCGAGTTGATGCCGTAAAGCTGTTCCTCGAAAAAGGAGCCGACGCGAATGCCAAGGACCAGGAGGACCACACGGCTTTGATTGAAGCGTCTGGAAACGGCCACATTCAAGTCGTGCAAGCGCTCCTAGAAAAGGGGGCTGATCCGAAGGCCAAAAACAAGGACGGCTCCACTGCGTTGATCGAGGCGGCTTCCAACAATCGCGCTGAGGTTGTCAAAGCGTTGATCGACAAGAACGCGAACATCGATGACAAGGATAAGGAGGGCCGGACGGGCCTCATAATGGCTGCGTACTGGGGTCACGCAGAGGCGGCGCAGGCCCTGATCGACAAAGGCGCGAACGTCAACGCGAAGGACAAGTACGGCTACTCCGCCATGATGTATGCCAAGCGCGAAAGCCATCCGAACGTAGCCGAGCTGCTCGCCAAAGCCGGAGCGAAATAGCGGCAAGCACGAAGACTCTGCGTTGTGAACTTGAATGCTCGTTGACGCGTGCCGCGGGATTGTGTCGAGCGGGCTCGCACCTGCCCGGCAGCACCCTCTTGATGTTTGGTTTTTAGTCTCCATCTTGCTATCATCGGCAGTCCAGGAACGACGAACAAGCGTAGACCTTAGTTCTGCGTCAGATCTCATCCACGAACAGGACAACGATAAACCTAAGGAGAAACCACAGCCGCATGAATAATGGGATCAAGCTCAAGAAAATATTTCTGATAGCAGCGATCATCGTCTCATCTTATGCTCTGGCGACCGGCGGATCAGCAAATCTCAACGCCACAAGGTTAGTCGCTGACGGCAACGCGCTCTACGCCGCAAAGTGCGCGAATTGCCACGGCAAGGACGGCCGTGGAATTCCAAACTGGCGCTCGAAAGGCCAGCCGGATTTCACCGATGCCAAGTGGCAGAAGTCGCGAACCGATGCCCAGCTCGCCGATGTGACGAAGAACGGAAAAGGCAAATACATGCCAAAGTCCAAGATGTCAGACGAAGAGATCGCCGCGGTCGTAGCACGGGTTCGCGCATTTGGGAAAAAGTAGCACAGACCTTTTGTCTGTGCGAATTGGAGGTTCGCAATGTCTAGTTCAGCACCCCAGCCAGATCGGAAATACATCGACTGCAGGAACTACCCGAGCGAAAAAAACTGCTCGCTCAGGATCTCCGGCACCGAGGAAGAGATCCTCGAGATAGCCGTTCAACACGCCGTCGGGAGTCACGGGCACGAAAATACCCCGGAGCTTCGCGAGCAGTTGAGGTCGTTGTTGCAAAGCGAGTAAGCGGGACCCGGCTAACTGCTAATCACAACAGAATATACACCATACCGAGCCGGGTGTCGTGTGCCTGTGTGCCTGCGCTCCTACGAGGAACTTGAACCATGAGCGTTGAAACTACCGTCGAGGTCGGGTCTATCGATCAGTTCGTCAACGGGCTGTGTGCGATTCCAGAAGAACACTTTCGCGTCGGCACCGTCTATGAGTACATCAAGGACCATGCTGTCGATGAGCGTTCCCTCGAGCCGTACCTCTTATTCAGCAAGAATCACTACACGCGCAACCTGATCTTCAAAAACGATATTTTCGAGTTGATGTCGATCTGCTGGGAAGTGGGCCAGTGCTCACAGATTCACAACCACCACAATCAAAACTGCTGGATGGCAATTCCGATCGGCAGGCTTCGAGTGCAGAACTTTCGAGTGGTCGAGCAGAAAGATGCGCACGGATACTGTCGACTGGAACCTACCAACGCGTTCGATATTCACCGGCTGATGCCGGCTGAAGTAGACCCCGAAGAACCGGTGCACCAGGTGCTGAACCTTGCCGAGTTCGGTCAGCGGGCGGTGAGCTTGCACATCTACTCGAGGCCGTTCAACCGATGCCTGGTGTATCGCTGCGAGACTGATGAGTACAGGGAGATTCCTCTGCATTACACCAGCGAATACGGGAAGTTGTGTGAGGGTGAAACGCTTTAACCGCGGTGCGTTCTCAACACATCTCGATTGGGCCTCCTTCCACAAATCCATCGCAGCGATCGCGACATTGCGCAAAGATAAGGCGTTGGTTGAAGCGTCGGGTCATAACATTCCGCCGCCGCACAATGTTCCAAATCACTATTGAAGCCAAAGGCAACTGCCTAAACGTGCACCGAAACTGAGGGCCGGGTGTGCTTTGAATTGTTTCAGCAAAGGTACTGTTGACCAAACAATCGGTGCAACCCATGCAACACTAGTTTATTCGCCAAAGAACTTATTGACAGCAACTCTAGATGAGAGTTAAGAATTCAGTTACTTTGTCTCGAACAGGCCGAAGAAAGCGGCCACACTTAGCGATGTTATGGTGTGGGAAGCACTACTAATCGTTGGCGTGGTTTTCGTTATTCTCTTTTTGGTAGGAACACGCCGGTCATCGACGATAAACACCCTCGGTCAAGCCGATTCTAGGCCGGTACGGGGACGCCCAGATTCACAACGCAGCACGTCGTTTCGACCTTCAAGCACATCGAGGCGTGCTTCGAGCTTACCGTTTTACTCTTCTACTAAACATGGGTCAACCGAGTCCCTTGATATAGTCGGCCTTCACGACGCTTTTACCGGGGAACCGCTAAATCTGTCGTTGGGTCTTCACCAATGCAAACAATGCAAGGTCTACTATCATTCCAGCAGTCTGGACGTGGTTAGACTCGAGAATGGCGGGAGATGCGTCGGCTGCCGCGCTATCAATAGCATCATTGCTGTTCTCGACTGGCAGTTTTCGGATGTTGGCCGAGAGAATGAAGCTCAGGTAGTGACTATCCATGACTATCACGACCATGTAGGGAGAGTAATAACATTTGAAGGCTATGTGCCGAGAGTAAATGTCAGCAGAGATGGGAGAAGCTATGCAGTCATGTTTGAAAATACAAGTTGGAGCCGTGGGTTGAAAATGTGTGTCTTTAAGCGAGATGTGAGATCTGTCGGCGGCGCTCAGTTTCTCAAAGGCCTAAAGCACAAGAGGATTCAAGTTCGAGGGTTGTTAACCAACCATCCCCAATTCGGATTTCAAATAATAGTAACGACCCGAAGCATGATACAGAGTGTCCAATGAAGTGGCGAGACTTGAAAACCAACCGAGATCGGTTAGGTCAATTGAAGGGACAGACTCCCTATGAGATTCTTCGGGTTGATCCATCCGCAACACTGGCGGAGCTACGACGCGCGTACAAGAGCTTGGTGAGAACCTATCATCCCGACTCGTCTCACGCTTTTATGAAGGGAACTAATGAAGAAATCATAAAAGTAATCAACGTCGCCTACCAGACGATTCTTAAGGAAAGAAATGGATAACAACCGCTTTCTACGACATTCGCTCATCGATTGGTTCGACATCGCGAGGCTGAGGAGGTCATCTGTAGTAGTCGTCGGAGCCGGAGCAATCGGGAATGAAGTATTGAAGAACCTATGCCTCTTGGGCGTTGGCCGCCTCCATGTAATTGATTTTGATATTATTGAACTCCATAATCTGCCGCGTACGGTTCTGTTCGCTTCATCAGACATAGGACGACCCAAAGCAGAGGTCGCAGCGGAAGCTTGCCGGAAGATCGATCCTGAGTGTGTAGTCACTTATAGCACGACGGATTTCTGGGAATCTCTCAGTATGGGTGAAATGAAATGCTTCGACGCGGTATTAAGCTGTGTCGATAATTTCGAGGCTAGGATAAGGCTCAATCGGCTGTGCTTCATAAGCCAAGTTGATTTTTATAGCGCCGCCATTGATAGTAGGGCCGTGAGTATAGAGCAGTATCCATTCGGTGAGGAAATGGAGGGTGCTTGTTATCAATGTAATCTGCCCATGTCTGTGTACACAAGGATCGGCGAACGTTATTCTTGTGGATGGCTAAGAAAGACAGCAATTGAAGAAAAAAAGGTACCCACGACGATTATTACATCTAGTATTGCGGCCGCTCAGGCATCATCTTTGTTCCTTCAGAGGCATCATCCTGACCGGCTCGTTGGAGCCGTTCGCGCTTATACGGACACTGTTACTCTCCGATCAACCGTGTCGCAGCTAACGCGTGCGGCGGACTGCCAATTGTGCTCCACGCTGAAGCTCGAACGGCACATCTTCAGAGTAAAAGGGGGCGCTTTCGCATCCATTGCCGAATCCTTAGCCCCGGCCATCGCTGACATCGATTTCTATTTCAGTGATCCGCTGATCTTGGACGCAAAGTGCAAGATTTGCGGCGAAGATAGAGCGATCAACGACCGCGCTGAGAAGTATGACGAGGCGTTACTCATATGTCTGAACTGCAATGTCAGGTCGAACGATATAACATTTGCGGATTCCATGAGTCTATCAGAACTGGCTCGAAGGTTCTCTTCGCAGCCAGTTCCCGTCAAGTTCATCTCTTTCGAGTATGAGGGAAAACAATTCTTTCTTGAGATGGAGGCCTAATGTCAGAATTCGTTTTGCTTATTCGGACGGCAGACCAAACGAGGAAGGCTGAGATTACGATCTCTCAGGACAATACGTGCGCTGATATCATTCAGTCAGCCGTTACTAACTGGAAGTTGCCGAAGGACACTGATTATACGATCGTCAATGTGACCAATGGCAAATCCCTAACACCCGCTGATACTTTAGTGAAATCCGGAGTGTCGAATAATGATATTTTGGAGATACAACCAGTATTGGTGGCAGGCTAGTGTGGCATGGACGCTCACAAAAGAAGGAGAGACGAAGATCTGAGAAAGATTGGCACCATGGCGCAGGAGTATCCAGGAATCATAGAAATCGTAGGGTCCAGTGGTAGCCCCATATCGCAGATAAGGCTTCGACTTAAGGTTCCGACCGCGCCGAATGAAAGATATCCCAGAGAGGTTCAGTCAGTTTCCGATATTCGCATCGATCTCCCAAGCTCCTATCCAATAAGGCCCCCAATAGTGACTGTTACTTCTCCGGCATGGAACCCGAACATCTTTCAGAGCGGATTAGTCTGCCTTGGCAGAGACTGGGTTGCTACGCAAGGACTAGATCTGTTGATCTTGCGAGTGATCAAGCTTCTCGCGTTCGATCCTTTGATCGTCAATACAATCCATCCGGCCAATGCACAAGCAGCGGCTTGGTACAATAGAGTTCGCGCCCGGCAGCCGGACGCTTTCCCGACCGTGAATACAGAGGCTCTCAAGGGAGAACGACCTCGACCAGGTATAGGTTGGCGAAACTTGGAAGAACCGCCGGAACAAGTCGTGATAGATTGCGTCGCCTGCAAAGCCAAGCTTCGAGTAGACAAAGGGAAACGTTTGAGAGTTCGCTGCCCAAAATGTTCCACCGTGTTTGAGGTGCGTGTTGATTGACTGGAAAGATGTAGAATCAGACATCAAGGCTTCAGATCTATCTACCTTGCTGGCGGCGTGTGACTTCCTAACCGCGTCTGGCCTCCTTATTGATTCAATCCAATCCCCAAGTATATGGATGACTGCGAGCTGTGATGCTGGGATTCGCAACCACCTAGCGCAAAGCTCTAGCGAGCTAGGCGGTCTTCTCCTAGGGGAACTCTACGAGTTGCCATACCGGACACGGCATGGATACACCCACATAACTAAGATTACCCATTCGATTCCAAGTTCGGATTACAAGAGTTCCCCGGTCTCCCTGCGTATGCAGACGGAGATATGGAGTAAAGCTAGAGAATCAATTGATAACGGGCTCCGAGTCATAGGCTGGTATCACAGCCATCCGAATCTGGGCGCGTTTTTCAGCGGCACGGATAGAGCAACGCAGGCAGCATTTTTCAACATGCCCTATTCAGTAGGAATCGTTATCGACACAATTCGGAATGAGCGCCGCTGCTTCTTTGGCCCGCACTCGATCGAGGCGGAACTCAAACCCGGAAGTCACACGATATCGACGGAAGTAAGACGAGAGAAGTAAGACCGAAGCGCGTTCACCACGCTCGCAAATCTGACGATTTGGGATTACAAGTATACCGTTGCGTTATTACGGTATTCTTGCTTTTAGAGTCGGGGAGTTGCTTTGCCAGCGTGTAACACGGCCATTTTGAAAATAAACTCTCGAAGATCCGTATTCGAACACGTTGTCGCTGAAGCTGTCAGGTGTTCCCTGTATCGCAAGGACCTCGTCCCTGGTTGATCCCACCGTAAAAAGGTTATTAGTGGTCGGAGTCGTCGGCGACAACAGGGCCTTAAGCCGGGGGTAGTTATTTCGCCAACTGGTTACGCGATCGCTCTGAAAGTAGACTCTTGAAGAGCCGTACTCGAATACGTTCTCGGTGAAGCTATCCGGCGTTCCCTGGATCGCAAGCACCTCATCCTTGTTTGATCCAACTGTGAAGAAGCTACTATTGGTCCGAACTGCCGATAACATTACTGCTTTGAGTCGCGGGTAGTTATTTCGCCAACCAGTTACGCGATTGTTTTGAAAATAGACTCTTGAGGAACCGTACTCGAAGACGTTTTCCGTAAAACTGTCAGGCGTTCCCTGTATCGAAAGGACTTCGTCTCTGGTCGATCCAACCGTAAAAAAGCTACTGCTGGTCGTGGTCGTCGGCGTCAACACTCCCTTAAGCCGCGGATAGTTATTTCGCCAACTGGTGACACGATCGTTTTGAAAATAGACTCTAGAGGAACCGTACTCGAACGTACCCGCTGTAAAACTGTCCGGAGTCCCCTGTACGCCGAGGACTTCGTCCTTGGTTGATCCAACTGTGAAGGAGCTACTATTACTTCGAGCTGCTGGGACCAACGCCGCCTTGAGCCGCGGATAGTTATTTCGCCAGCTGGTTACGCGATCACTTTGAAAATAGACTCTCGAGGAGCCGTACTCGAGGGTCCCCGCTGTGAATCTGTCTGGTTCACCCTGAATAGCTAATACTTCCGCCTTCGTCGACCCGACAGTGAAGTAATCTGACGGACTTTGAATAGGTACTGAAAATGTCGGCGGAGCTGGGGAATCACGGACACGCGCATCTTTATCAAGTATCTCAAACAGCCTCGGAGTCGGGGTTGAATCTTTGTTGACCGCCACAGGTTGAGCAGTTGTGTTGGCGGGTAATCGAGACTCCACAGTCCCTCTGGGAGGCTCAGCGTCAGGTCTTTGCGGGACCGAGAACGAAGGTGCTGCCGAACTCGGAAGGGGCGGGGCCTCCTTCTCTACCGGAAAGACGGTCCCTTTGGAGGACCTCGTCGCTGTATGACTAGTGTAAATCGCAATCAAAGCAACCCCGATTAGAAGATAACTCCTATTGTGATTTCTGCCTTTGTACCAGTTCACAATTAACATTGAACACACCTCGCGTTGTAAACTAGCTCCGCTCGTGCTGAAGAGTCAAACGAATCCGGCTCTCCTCATATCGTATTAACTACAACACTTGTATCGCTAAGACGCGTTAATCGGACTCAAGTTTCGGAAGAAACTCGCCTGTTACGATGATGTCACAGCCGCGTCACTTCAAGTTAGTCGATGATGTTCCGCACTCGCCTTCTAACCCACAGCCCAGGTGCTCACACCGCGCGACACAATCACTATGCCGGTTGGAAGCGAACGCAAGCAAACCTAGACCATCCTTTCGTGCGCGATAGCGTAGCCCCGAGAGATGATATATCCTATCGCGCGAAGTTCGGCCCCGAACTATTCTGATGCGATGAGAGACTGATGACGTGGACACAGGTTTATGACCCGTTCGGCGTGTGGTGGCTATCGACTCTCGTGGCCGCGCTGCCGGTCGTCGTGTTGTTAGGCTTGCTCGCAGTTTTTAGAGTCAAGCCGCATTGGGCGGCGATGGCCGGAGCAGCGACCGCGCTACTCGCCGCGAGCGCCGTGTTTCATATGCCGTGGTCGCTGTCCTCCGCGAGCTTGCTGTACGGCGCCGGCTTCGGCGTGTTGAAGATCGCATGGATCGTCGTTGCCGCCGTCTTCCTTTACGACATCTCGGTCCACACCGGCCAGTTTGAAATCATGAAGCAGTCGGTCGCCGGGATTACTCCGGATCGCAGACTGCAAGCGCTGCTCGTCGCGTTTTGTTTCGGCGCAGTCATCGAAGGCGCGGCGGGGTTCGGGGCGCCGGTCGCGATAGCCGGTGCTTTCATGATCGGGCTCGGGTTCAAGCCGTTTCACGCGGCCGCTCTCAATCTGATAGCCAACACCGCGCCGGTCGCGTGGGGAGCTATCGGCACTCCCGTTCATACGCTCGCAGCCGTATCGGGACTGCCCGAGGCGGACTTGAATTCAATGATCGGCCGCATCCTTCCCATCACAGCAATCATCGTCCCTTTCTGGCTGGTGCGCGCGATGGTCGGCTGGCGCGAGACCTTCGAGGTTCTCCCGGCGATACTGGTTGTCGGAGTCTCATTTGCCGCGACTCAGTTTGTATGGTCGAACTTCATCGACAGCAACCTGGTCGACATTGCAGGCGGATTGGTGTCGCTGGTTTCAACCGTAGTCTTTCTTCGCTTCTGGCAGCCGCGACGCATCTGGCGCTTCGATGACGATCCCGCACACGAAGTTGGAGTCGCTGACGCTGAAACCGAATCTTCAGCCCTCTCCATACCCGATAGTTCAACCTCACGGAGGCCGGCGGAAGTCGCGCGAGCGTGGATGCCCTTCGTGGTGCTGACAGTTTTTGTGTTGTTGTGGGGACTGCCGTCGATCAAAACCGCGCTCAACCAGAAAACCACGCCCGCGTTTGAGCGAGGCGGATGGGACGTGCCGGTGTTGCATCTGGCGGTGACCCGCGCGGCGCCGGTGGTTTCAAAGCCCGAGCCCGAAAAAGCGAAGTTCGATTTCAACTGGCTCTCGGCGACGGGTTCGGCTTGCTTCATCGCGGCCCTCTTTGCGGGCACGTTGCTAGGAGTTAGGCCGGCTGAGCTTGCGAGAATCTTCTGGCGTACCCTGGTTCGGATGAGATTCGCGGTGGTGGCGATCTCGTTCATGCTCGGGCTCGGGTTTGTGACTCGGTACTCGGGGATGGACGCGGTGTTAGGGCTAGCGTTCACGCGCACGGGATGGCTGTACCCGTTCTTCGGGACGTTTCTTGGCTGGCTCGGTGTCGCGCTGACCGGCAGCGACACTTCTTCAAATGCGTTGTTTGGCAGCTTGCAACGAATCACCGCCGAGCAGCTCAATCTGAGTCCCGTTCTGATGTGCGCGGCCAACAGCGCGGGCGGAGTGATGGGCAAGATGGTCGATGCACAATCGATCGTCGTGGCCACTGCGGCTACGAATCAGGTTGGCAACGAAGGCGTGATCTTCAGGTTTGTGCTGTGGCACTCGATCGCGCTTGCCTCGATCGTGGGCTTGATCGTAATGGCATACGCTTATTTGTTCCCCGCAGGAATACCTCGCTGACCTCTAAAGTTCCAAAACTACTTTTCCTGGCTCACACTTTCCATCGACAGCACATCGTGATACGCATTGATTAAAACTCGCTTCGGCTTCTGCGGCAACTTCACTTTGAATTCCTGCGTAGTTGTATTCCCAATGAGCGTAGCCTCACCTAACCGCATCACCTTGCCATCGAGGTCCACATAGACCGGCACCACCATCTTGAAGCGCTCCGACACCCCGCTTTGAGTGACTGTTAGCTTGAGCATCACTTTCCCGTCTGGCTCCGGCGTAAGCGTGTACTCAAGCCGGTATCGCGGCAGCTCAGTGCCGTATACCCACTCATTGAAGAACCAATCCATTCGCTTGTTGCGTTCGATGTCCATGAGCGGCGTCATATGTTTTTCGACCATGTGTTTGAAGCTCTCGGTCGAAGCGTTCTGGTTGAAATAGGTCTTGACGAAGTCGTGCATCATGTCGATGAACCGTTGATCGCCCGTATTGCGGTCGTACATCATCGCTCGCAGCATGTGCAGGATGTATCCTCCCTTCGGATAAACGAGCCGGTTATACGCGCCCTGCGTCTTGAAGGTATTCAACCTGAGGCCCATCCAAATCGGCCCCGCGTCGTTTGCGCGATTGCCCCACTGGTTCTTTTCGACGATGTTCCGACGCTGGCGGTCCCAGTACTTGAGGTACTTGTCGGAGTTCTTCTCGGTTGCTTGAAGAAAGAGGCCCGCGGAAAAGTCCGCGAATCCTTCCGAGAGCCACTGGTCGTGAAACGAAGCCCAACCCACGATGTGGCCCCACCACTGGTGCGATACTTCGTGCGGCGTCACCTCCTCTATGAACTCCGTAAAGCGCGAGTTGATGCCGCCCAGCAGCATATACCGCTGGGTTGAATCGAGATAAGCGCTTATTGGCAAGTAGACAAGCGTCGGCCACGACTGCCCGAAGTTGAACTGAGGCTGCTGAGTTATCGCGATCCGCCCATAAGGCGCTTCACCGAACCAGTGGGTGAAGAGGCGCATTGAGTTCTGAGCATCAACCATTGCGCTCTGATTCAAGGCAGCTGGCGTCAAAGCCATTGCGTTTCCCGCCCCGCGCATATAATCGGGGAGATCCATCGTTGCGTAGCCTTCGATCTGGTACTTAGTGTCAGGATCGTCGATCTGCTTCTTCTTGAACACTCCATAGTTGAACCCCGCGACCGCAAGTGGAACGTCGGACACCCATTGCGAAGCGGCGTAGTCACCCTCACGCCAACTCTTGACCAGCTTGCCTACCCCGACGAGCGTGAACCTGTTGGGCACTTTGAAAGTAAGGTCAAACGTCGCCCGGTCGTTGAACGCGTTAGCGCTCGGGTACCAGCTCGTGCGAGCGCCGACGGCGAAGTTCCCGCCGCCCGCGTCTTCAACCACTTTGTTTCCCTGGTACTCAATGGTCAGTTTGTACCGTTGTCCCTTGACCAACGGTTCCGGCCAGACTACATAGAACGAGCCATCCTCTTTCCTCTGTTCCTGAATGAAGTTGATCTCGCGCTCGGCGGTCGTTACGCGGGTCACTCGCAAATTCGGCAGCAGTCCGAACTTGAGCAGGCGATCACCGTCACCCATCGGCAAGAACGTCAATTCGGCAACGGCCGTCAGCTTCTCGCCATTGTCAATCGCCGTCTCGATGCGGTAGTGCTCGACATCGATGATTCGCTTGTCCTCGTCAGAACTGGCTGTGCCGTTCTTGTATTCGCTTGCAAGATGCGCGAGGTACCATATGCCTTCCCTCTCGCCGGCCGGATCCAGGTTGATCAGCGCCACCTCCTCCGGTGCGAGCATCTGTGGCAACGCGCCGCCGGGCCGGACATAGTAACGAAGATCATTGTATTTGCGGCCGAATAGATAGGCGCTGAAAAACCCCGGGCGCTTCGTGTTGTAAAGATCGCCCAGGATCTCAGCATCTATGTTCTCGCCCTCGTATGCAAGCAGGTACTCGACGAAGCTACGCGGGCGTTCGGGGCGGAAGCGAACCCGCTTTTGAAAGTCGTTGAGCACATCGCGCGCGCGAGGTTCATCGCTTCCGGGCTGAGCCTGTCGCTTGATCTCATCAAAGGTTTCGTCGGTGAAACAAAAGACCGCCTTTTCGAACGCTTCATCGACAGTTTCCTTTTCGGTGATACGGTAAAGGTACTCACGTTCAACTGCCATCGCCGGCGTGAGCGTGAACTGCCCGTCGCCGACAAACACAGCTCTGACGACGCGTCCCATCACCGGCGGGAGAAAGCTTACACGCCCGCTGCGAAGGGTGATTGTTCCGACGTCGCGCTTGAGCGCGAGGCTATTCACCGTGTACGTTTCCATCGCCCCGCCGTCTCGCACCTGCCGATAGTTGGGCTCCGAGTTCGGAGCAACCGCACCCTTCGCGCCGACGTCTACCTTCTCGCGGGACCCAGCCACTTCAAGCCGAATCTCGATAGTAGCCGGGCGCCTGGGATCGACAACCGCGGCGCGTTCAACGGGTTTGAAGCCGGTCTGCGAGAAATTTATCGTGTAACCGCCGGGCGCAAGGTTATCAAACTTGAACCGCCCCTCGTTGTTGGTTGACGCGCTACGTACCTCTCCTGTTGAGTCGCTTCGCAAGGAGACTTGCGCGCCTACTATCACCGCACCGGTCGGATCTTTGACCGTGCCGCTGATCGAGCCTGCGGCGGTTTGCCTTGCCCCGATCGGGAGCGCGGCGAAAACAAGAGCAAATATTACGGCTCCTGAAAGCGAAAGACGGTTTTGCATTTTTCCTCCGGCTTGAACGAGAAGGGCGATTTCTAAAGGCTTACTGAAGGACGCGGTGAAGATAACAGACCTTACAGGCCGTTTCAATATCAATCGTGGCTGTGCAAAGAGGAGAAGGACGAGAGCGTCGGAACGATGCCTTTCGAGACAACCGGCTAGGGCTTCTTTGGGTCCTTCTTCTTGTCACCTCCACCCACGATCGCATCCTTGAGCTTTCCGAATATGCCGCGCTTTTTCTCTTGGGGTTTCTTTTCACCTTCCTTCTTGTCTGGCTCTGGCTTAGAGGCCGCGACGTTTTCTTGCTTAGGCGCAGGTTGGGTCTGTGGAGACGCCTCGACGGGCGGCGCCGGCTGAGAAACCGACGGCGTATCAGTCGTCTTCGGAGAGGCGGCCCGCGAGCGCCCGGTCGAGCCTGCCGATGAAGTCGATCCGGGAACCGCGGGTTGACTACCTGAGACTCCCGGTGTCAACTCCGGCTGGACGGGGAGCGGTTGGACGTTCTGCGCAGGAAACGCGGCCGGTTCGCTCGGCGGTGGAGAAACGCTGGGATTCTGAGTTGCCGAAGGTTCAGCGGTTGTTGGAGGTTGAACCGCAACGGGTCTGCTCCCGCTTACCGCCAGGGCGATGGTACCGGTGATGATGGCTACAAGTACTGCGCCGGCGCCTGCGTAGTGTTTCCAGTTGAGCTTGCTTAAGAACGAAGCTTGTGCGGCGGTGTCAGCCGCAACAGGAGGCAGCGCGTAATACGCAGGCGCGCTTTGCGAGTAGGCTGCTGCTGCGTCGGGTTGGCCAAGCCGCGTCGCCTTGACTTCACTGCCAGTAGCGGTCTCCGCGAAGTTTGGATCGCCCGCAAGCCGGGTCGCTTTCACAATGTCGTCCGGCGGCGGAGTCAGGTGCATCGGGCGGTCGGCCTGTGTTGCCGGTGCGGCATACCCACCGGTGCGTGCCGCTGGATCATCGAGAGGTCTCGTAACCGCGCCGGTGTTCCTACGCATCAGCATCGCGCGAAACTCGGCTGCGCTCTGATATCTGGCCTCACGCTTCTTCGCCAGCGAGCGCATTATGGCTTGCTCGACGGGCAGCGGTATCTGAGGCGCATGAGTTCGCGGAGGCGCCGGCGCGTCCTCGATCTGACGTCGCATCAACTCGTACTCGCTCGTGCTGTTGAACGGCACGCAGCCGGTTAGCATTTCGTAGAGCAGAATTCCAAGCGAGTAAATATCCGAGCGAGCGTCAGTCTCTTCGCCGCGAACCTGCTCGGGCGACATGTACTCGACCGTCCCGATTAAATGCCCGGCTTTAGTCAGGCGATCGCTGCCAAGCACTCGGGCGATGCCGAAGTCCATGACCTTTATCGAGCCGGTCTCGGTCAACATCATGTTCGCGGGCTTGATGTCGCGGTGGATTATTCCCATCTTGTGAGCGTGATCGATTCCTTCAAGCGCCATGCAAAACAATTCAATCGCCTGGTCGCATCGCATTGCGCCTTGCGCTCTTATCACGTCATCCAGCGTCCTGCCACGCACGAATTCCATTACCATGAAAAAGTCTTCGCCCTGGCGGAAGAAACTATGCAATGTAGCTACGTTGGAGTTATTCAGTTTCGCGAGCGTCACAGCTTCGGTGCGGAACCGCTCGACGACGTTCGGCTGCCGCGCCAACTCGGGCCGGAGCATTTTGATGGCGACCTCGCGTTCGAGCATCAAGTCGACGCCCTTAAAGACCGCGCCCATACCACCTTCGCCGATTTTATCGATGATCTTATAATTGCCAACTACGCTGCCTATCATCTTGCTACCTCTTATCAGGATTTAATTACCGAGGCCCTCTCGATATAGACTCTCCGGTTGTTGCCGCAACCGGACTGAGCGGGCTGACCTCTTGCGACGCCAGGTTTATGGGCTGCTAGGGTTTCTTTTTCTTACTGAAAACCCCGCCAAGTTTCTTCTTAATGGCGCCTCCCACAGCCCCGGCAGCCTCGCCGACTTTGTCCACCGTGGTCTTTGTTCCAACCTGCTTTTGCTTGCTTTTGGATCCGGAGGACGATCTCTTTTGAGCGGAACCGGGCGACTCACTTTGTGTAGCCGTCTGGGCAGAAGCTGACGAGTCGGATTGCGCCGGCTTACCGCTTGCGCCGTCGCTGGTGGCCTTAGTGCCGCTTCCCGAGTCGGTTGCCCCGCTTCCTTGATCACCCGGTTGCGCGGATGGAGGCGGCGTAACCGGCTGCTCGGTACCCGGAACAACACTCTGCGCAGGCGCCGTGGCGGCAGCAGGCTCAGGCGGTGTAGTAGTAGATTTACCTTCGCCTCCTATCAACACAAGTGGCAAGCTTACAAGTGCGACTAGCAAGGCTGCCGCTCCCGCGTAGTGCTTCCAGTTAAGCTTGCCAAGCAGCGAGCCGAGCGAACCGCCCGCTTGCGGCTGAGCCGCGACATTCCGCGGCGATGTCTGCTGGTACCCAGTCGGCAGTTCGATTGTCGGCGCAAGTGGAGTCTCGTCGAGCTGGGCACCCAAAGCGACAGGCACGCCCGGGTCGCTAGCCAGCCTGGTTTCCTTTATTACCGGTCCAGAAGACGAGACGCTTACGATCGTTTCGCTTTCGCGCGTGACGTAACTTGCCGGCGGCGCATCCGCATCCACTTTCGTAACCGAGCCGGTCGTCTTCTGTATTAAAGTCTCGCGAAACTCGCTTGCGCTTTGATACCTGGCTTCCGGCTTCTTCGAGAGCGCGCACATGATGGCTTGTTCGACCGCCACCGGTACCTGGGGCGCGAAAGTTCTGGGCGGCGTCGGCGTGTCCTCGATCTGGCATCGCATCAGCTCGTACTCGCTCGTGCTGTTGAACGGCACACGTCCAGTCAGCATTTCGTAAAGCAAAGTGCCGAGCGAATAAATATCCGAGCGAGCGTCAGTCTCCTCGCCGCGAACCTGCTCGGGTGACATGTACTCGACCGTGCCGATCAGGTGTCCGGCCTTGGTCATGCGATCGGTGCCCAGCACACGCGCTATGCCGAAGTCCATAACCTTTATCGAGCCGGTCTCGGTCAACATCATGTTCGCGGGCTTGATATCGCGGTGGACTATTCCCATCTTGTGAGCGTGATCGATTCCCTCGAGCGCCATGCAAAACAATTCAATTGCCTGGTCGCATTGCATTGCGCCTTGCGCTCTTATCACGTCATCCAGCGTCTCGCCACGCACGAATTCCATCACCATGAAAAAGTCATCCGCCTGGCGGAAGAAACTATGCAGCGTAGCTACGTTCGGGTGATTCAGTTTTGCGAGCGTCACAGCTTCGGTGCGGAACCGCTCGACCACGTTCGGCTGCCGGGCCAATTCCGGCCGTAGCATTTTTATGGCGACCTCGCGTTCGAGCATCAGGTCGACGCCTTTGAAGACCGCGCCCATTCCGCCTTCGCCGATTTTGTCTAAGATCTTATAATTGCCAACTACACTGCCTATCATTATCAACCTCAACTACGCCGCAGGTCCCTTTCTGCCCATGAAGCGTCTCTCCGAATTGTAACGTAGACTGTTGACTCCGCGCGATGTCTAATTGAATCCTGCTCATTCGACCTGCCCGGACTGGGGAAAGCCTACGCGACAGTCTCCGCGCGGATTCTCAAAAACAACTCCAATTCTACTGATAGCTCTGGATCAAGCTTATGACCAGGGTAGCCTCCGATTTCTGCTTATTATGAGGTGCAAAGTTGTAGGTCTCTCCTTTTCCGGCACCTACCTTCAGGTGATACGCGCCGTACTGCGCGCCTACGAAGCCGTTGATCTTCGCTTCCTTGATGTCAGCACGGCTTGCTTCGAAGGTGTGATTGCCATCATCAGCTCGGAACGTGACTCCGCTCTTTGAGACAAACAATGATCCCTGGCAAAACGAATTGAAGAGCTTATCGTGATCGTGATATACGCGAAACGGAGCGCCGCCGCCGTGCTCGATCGCCGCGCGCATCGAGCGTTCGGCCGCCAAAATGTCGTGATTCCCATAGAGTTGCGCGAATCCGAGCAGCCCGTACGCCTGCGGCTTCGAGGAATCAAGAGCAATCGCTTGCTGCAAGAGCCTGACCGCCGAATTGGTATTGCTCGCTTGCATGGCCGCAAGAGCCTTGTCGGTTAGATCGTCGTAGTCCGGTCCGGCAGGTACTGGACGGCCGGTCGGATGGGACGGGCCGGGCTGGCTGGGTGGAGGCTCGCTTGCCTTCGCGGTAATCGCGCCGATCAGCGCGTTGTTTCCGCCGGCTTCCTTTATCTCGCGCGCAATCTGAGGAGTGATGCTGAAGCTGACGCCGCGCACTTCGACGAACTGCTCGACTCTCGTCGTTGGCACGCCGCTTTGCAAGAGAGTGATGATCTCGTTCTTGGCCAGAGGCGGACCCGCGGGCACATTCGAGGAGGGCCTCGGGTTGTTCGGTGGATTGTTCGGTGGATTGTTCGGTGGATTGCTCGGAGGCGGACTGCTGGCGCGATAGTTTCCTCGAATCGCGTCGACCACCTCCGGCCGCGCGCCCGCGCCGCGAAACTGCGACTCGACATCGGACGTCATCCTGAAATCAACTCCGCGCTGCTGGATTGCCTGGACGACCTCGGTGGTGGGCAGCGCATTGAGTTGTACGACCCTTAACAGCTTGTCCTTATCGTAAGGCTGCTTTGCCTGCATCTCAACAACGCTCGTTGGCATCATTGCGAGGAGGGCGAATAGGATCGCCGCGGCAGCAGCAAAGCTCACCCGGTTCGCCGAGTAGCAAGTCAGATTCTTAGATTGAGTCGTCATCGGCACCTCTCTGTCATTGCACTGGTATCTTATCGGGCCATTGCTGACCGCCTCACTGGTTCAGCAGCCGCCTAGCCTCGGCCGCTTTGCGCTCTTTCTCCTTGCGTGCTGCGGCTTCGGCGTTGGCTTCCTTACGAACGGGTTTCGCCCCCTTACTGAAATTCGCGTTCTCACCCGTCGGCGCGGTGCCGGACAGGCTGTCGCCTGCGGGCTTAGCCAGATCGACCTGGGGGGCCGATTGAGGCGGAGTCTGCACGGGAATCGAAGGCTGGCCGGCGCCGGCTGAAGGAGTCGGCGAAGGAGATGTCGACTGGACAGGCTGACTGGTTGGAGCAGTCGGCGGGGCCGCTGGCTTCTGTCCGATGCTGAGCAGAACGACGGCCGCCCCGACGATTACTACTAGCAACACCGCTGCGATCCCGATGAACAGTTTCAAGTTGGATTTGGCGGGCGCTGGCGCGGGAGCCGGTTGATACATGCCGCCCGGTGATTGGCTGGCGCCATAAGCGAAAGCCGCGTTTCCTTCCCCTGCAAGCCGCGTCTGCTTAATCTGATCGCCCGGCGAAACGGCTGAACCGCTCGCCGCAAGCCTCGTCTCCTTAGGCGCGACGCCAGACATCGACGGCCCAACGACCGGAGAACCAATCATCTGGGTTGGTTCTGGCGACGGTCCCGATTGAATGCCGCGCACAGGAGCGGACGCCGAGCCCAATGCACCGGAAAGAGCGTTGCGAAATTCGCCAGCACCTTGAAATCGAGCTTCGGATCTCTTCGCGAGCGCTCGCATTATTGCCCGTTCGACGGCATGAGGAATTTGGGCCGAAAACACTCGAGGCGGCTGCGGCGCGTCGTCAATCTGCATCTTCATCAAGTCGAATTCGCTGTCGGAGGAAAACGGCACGCGGCCCGTCAACATTTCGTAAAGAAGAATCCCAAGCGAGTAAATATCGGAGCGGGCGTCAGTCTCCTGTCCGCGGACCTGCTCGGGTGACATGTATTCAATCGTGCCGACGATGTTGCCCTGCTTCGTCATTCGAGAAGTGCCTAACACTCGAGCGATGCCAAAGTCCATCACCTTAAGCGTGCCGGTCTCGGTCAACATCATGTTCGCCGGTTTGATGTCACGATGAATGATTCCCATCCTGTGAGCGTGGTCGATTCCTTCCAGGGCCTGACAGAACAGCGCGATGGCTGTGTCGCAGCGCATCGCGCCCGACCTGCGGATCAGGCTGTCGAGCGTCTCGCCGCGCACGAACTCCATCACCATAAAAAAGTCCTCGCCCTGGCGCAGGAAGCTGAAGAGGGTGGCAATGTTTGGATGATTGAGCTTCGCCAGCGTTACTGCCTCCGACCGGAATCGCTCTACCACATGTGGCTGGCTTGCCAGTTCCGGGCGAAGCATCTTTATGGCTACCTCACGTTCGAGCATCAGGTCTATGCCTTTGAACACAGCCCCCATTCCGCCTTCGCCTATTTTTTCGGTTATCTTATAGCTTCCTACTACATTGCCAATCATTGAAATACCTCCGCCTGTCTCGTTTCCGGCACAGGTCTGGGATCAGCTTCCCCTTCGGGTTTGAGGCTCACGATCCCAACGGTGATGTTATCGTGTCCCCCTCGCTCTTTTGCAAGAGCGATAAGACTCTCGCAAGCAGTCTGCGGCGCGCTGAGCATGACTACCCCCTTGATCTCTTCGTCTTCGACAAGATCGTAAAGACCGTCAGAGCACAACAGAAACCGATCGCCTGCTCTGACCGGAAAAGGCTCCTGCCAGGTCGTCACTTCCACTTCAGAGTGACTGCCCATGGCGCGCAATATGACGTTTTTTTCAGGATGATGCCGCGCTTGTTCGAGCGTAATCAAACCAGCTTTGACCATTTCCATGACCGCCGAATGGTCTTCAGTCATCAAGTAAATCGATCCTTCACGTACGAGGTAAAGCCGGCTGTCGCCGACGTGAGCCGAAATCGCCGTCCCGTCTTGCAACACGAGCGCCGTGCAAGTCGTGCCCATGCCATTCTTGCTCGCGTCATTTTCGGCTGCCTTGTGAATCTCGCGGTTGGCTTCGTGGAAAGCCTTCTCCAATGCCGAGCGGGCATCGCCGCCGTCTTCATAATAAGCGCGGGTTACCACGTCGACTGCCAGGCGGCTTGCCACTTCACCTGCCGAATGTCCGCCCATTCCATCCGCGACTACAATGAGGAGCCCCTTGCTCCGCAGCAGCTCCGGATCATCAGGCTGAATGTACATGCCGGAGTCCTCGTTCAGTTCGCGCACGCACCCTACGTCGCTCGACATACTTACAACCGCGTCAAACTTTCCCGGCTGAACCAGTGCGTGGGTCACCTGGACACTTTGCTCTTCCTTCTTCGACTTCTTCTTTGTTTTGAACATAAGAGATGATGACTCCCGCTGACCGAAAATACGAGATTGACGCGGTAAATCAATACTTCTTATCCATCATGAACGTGTACGTTTTCTTGTTTTCGGTCGTAGTCAGCCGCACGGACTTGTCCAGGTAACCTTCGCGCTTCAGCACAAATTCAAACTGCTCTCCGGACTTTGCCTGGAAGCGGTAACCCTTATCTCCCGTATCTCCCACGCGGACCCCATTACTATAGACGTCGGCTCGGCCTTCAGCGCAGTCTATTGTGTAGGTTTCCAGAGTCTGAGGCGCGGCCTGCTTCTGCGCTGCGGCGGGTTGAACGCTGGACTGTTGCGAAGGCTTAGTCGCAGACGTTGAATCCGAATCGCCCCTCAACAAAAAGTAGAGACCGACGACGACCACCAGCAGAACGACTCCGGCTATGGCGGCCAGCATAGGCACCGCGGATTTCGGTTTTGTAACAACTGTTGCCGCGTCACTACTCTGTCGCGGGCCGGGCGATGTCGGCACGGACGATGACGGAACCGTTATGGGAGCAGGGCCGCCCAGGCGCGTGGCTGGCAACGAGAGGCCCGTCGCGGCGCAGTTCACGTCTTGAAGTAGCTCGCGCGCCGATTGATATCGGTCCGCCGGATTCTTCTTCAAGCAACGGGAAACGATGTTTTGTACTTCGCGCGGCACGTTCTGATTCATCACTGAAGGGGGTGTATAGCTCGCCTTGGTTATCTTCTGGTAGAGCTCGCCTATCGAATTCGCGTCGAACGGCAGGTGGCTCGTCGTCATTTCATACAATAATACGCCGAGCGACCAGATGTCCGAGCGGACGTCTGCGATTCCGCCGATCAACTGCTCTGGAGAGAGATATTGAAGGGTGCCTACGAAAGCGCCCGTCACAGTCAGGGCCGGGCTTGCTCCGGATTTTGCAATACCGAAATCCAAAACCTTAACCTGTCCCGACGGCGTAATCTTGATGTTATTGGACTTGATGTCTCGGTGGACGATTCCGCGGCTGTGAACATAGTCTATGGCTTCGAGTATCGATTGAAAGTAGCGAATTGCATCCACGAGCGGAAGGCCGCCCCACACTCTGATGCATTCGGTCAGCGTTTGCCCTTCTATGTACTCCATTATGATGCAAGGCTGCCCGTTGTATTCGAGAAAGTCGTAGAGAGTGACGATGTTGCTGTGCTGAAGACCACCCTGGATGCGAGCTTCATTCAAGAACCGCTGGACGAACTCAGGACCGAGAGCAGTCTGGCTTAATATCTTCACGGCAACCACTCTGCCAATCTTTGAATGAACACCCTGGTAGACCTCGCCCATACCGCCTTCGCCAAGCTTTTCTACCAGGCGGTACTCACCGATGGTTGAATTGATCAGGCTGCTTCTACTCATATCATTTCGCTGAGGAGTACCATCCGGCATCCCCAGCTTCCAAATTGTCTTCAGCTTCTCCAGCGGCCGGTTACCGCGGGGCGCTGACGCTCATCAGTTCCTTGCCATAGCGAATCGGAACAGCGTAGGTGACCGAAGCACCTCCGAGGCTGCCTCCGGCAAAGAAGATTCCGGTCACACGGCCGTGATCATCAAAAACAGGCCCTCCACTGTTCCCAGCGCCGGTCGAGTTGATAGTCAGCTGATAAGCATCGCCGAATCCACTGTAGACCATATCCTTGCTGCCGCTGGATTCCTGCCCGCGAATTACCCTCCCGATGTTCCCAACGCTTATGGTTGGATCGGGAATAATCTTGAGTTGAGCCTCCCGATTGAAAACGTCCTGAGACCTGATGACGCCATACACCGGCGGCGACACTCCCGGGTAGCCTAAGACTATCGAAGCATCGCCAGGCTTGATTGTGTCGTAGTTGTCGTTAAGCTCCGCTTTGGGCACCGAGTCCGGTACATCAATCTTAAGCATCGCGACATCATGCCGATCAGATGTACGCGCGAGCTTGGCGGGAATCCGTAGCTCGTTCTTGGGAAAGGTGACGTTCAGATAATCGTTGCGGCCGTCGAAACCTCCCTGAAGCGTCTGCCCCGCCTGTTTGGTTTCCGACGGAACCCAATCGTTCGGGGCCGCAACCAGGAGCGGTGTACCATCGGGCTTAAGCGAAATTGCTCCGCCGGCAATCACGACGCCAGGTGTTGCCGAGTCCGGGAAGTGGTAGCTCGTCCGCCAGGTGGCGCCGACGTGACGGTTCGTCAATATGAAACCGTCGCCGGTCACCGCGAAGCCCGTTCCACTATGCTCGCCACCGATGGGCGGGCCCGCCCTATTATCAAGCGTCAGCAGTGGTTCAACGTTCTGGCCCACCACCACGTAGGCAGCAACAGCCGCACGGCCATCGCTTATGATGTAGTGCAAGGCGCCTTGTTGGTCGGTCCATCGATTCGGAATGAACTTGTGATAGACCTGGCCGCCGTTTGAGGTGTAGATGAGCTTCCAACCGGCTTCGATGTAAACAACAGAATTCGTGTAAGCCTTGGCAATATCCGCGGGACTCATCGGAGCACTGGCCGCGGCTGCACTGAAGGCAGCCTTGGTGTCGCTCGCCAGTTCCTTATTCGAAGAGATCTGGTGATAAATCAAGAAGCCCGCCACGGCGATGATAACGAGAATCAGCGCGGCCCCGCCCATGATGATAAACTTGCGGCTGTCGCTTTTATTTTGCGAAATCATCCGCTCGACGGTTGCTTTGCCGACCGTGCCGGACGCCGGCATCGTCGGTCCCGGCCCCATCAGCATGGACCCTACCGGTGACATGGGTGAAGACCCCGAACCCATCCGCGTTGGAGGCGCAGTGACGGGACTCGAACCATAACTTGCCGTAGTTCCTTCCATTCGAGTGGGACGCATGTCACTCTGTGGACGCGGCTCGAGATCAAACTGAAACTCGGGTCCGCCGGCGCCGAATTGAACCGTGTCGCCAGGTCCGATCCTGACTGAACCCACGATTCTTTGGCGGTTGACGAACGTACCATTGCGGCTATTGAGATCGGTGATAATAAACTGATTTGGATCGGTCTGGTCCTGTGTGATTTTGGCGTGCTGACGACCCACCAGATCGTCCCGGTTGGGATCATATTTGACCGATGCTGAAGGATCGCGTCCGAAGATAAGTTCTCTGAAATGGGATAACGGGAACTCCTCCACCTGGTTTGCCTTCGAGCCACTCAGATGTCTAAGAACTATGCGCTCCATGCTAGTCTCTCCTTTTAGAAATTAAGATTTAATATCTGATCAACCCGGACTGGCGCCCCGACATCGGTTCGGGCATCTTTGCTGATCCTCACCCACCAACGGGAGAACCTATTCAACCAGGCTCACTTGAGGCCCGGTTCTTAGAGGTTTGATTTCTGAGAAACCCTTGCAAAGAATGCTGTCAGGTGCAGGCGAATTCTATGCCTACATAATTCTCAAAAGCAAGACAGTAATATTAGAGGCTGGAACTTGAGCACTTCACCACGGGATGGGAAACAGAATCCACGACAGCAACAAGCCGATGCCCAAAAACGAGCCGAATATCTTCAACCCGTGCACGATTCGCTGGCGCGTTGTGTCGGACTTCGGGTCCACGGCAGCGAGCACCACGGCAGCCATTGCTGCATACGTTGACATCATCAACAGGTGCATCAGCGCTTCCTCCCCGCCGCGATGTCGAATGCGTCGTGGATCACAAGATAGTTGAGCAGACCGGCCAGAAACATGAACGTGTTGCCGTACTCGAACGTCGGCGAAGCGGCCGCTTGAGGGATCGGCGCTGTGCCCAGGCCCGTCAAATAAGATCCGACGTAGCAAAGGCCCGAACCGATCTGGGCAAAGAACCACAGCACCGTGATCAAGTCGAAGTGAAAAAACGACGGCGGCTCGGCCACTGTCGGCCAGTACAGATGACCGTTCAAGATTAACCCAAGAACGAAGGCGCCTACTATGGTGAGGAAGAAAAGCAGCGCGCGCCCACGTTTTCCCAGCACCAGATGACCAGCTCCGGGCACAAGCCATGCCGCCACCACCGCGGCGCCCCGTCGCGCAAGAGGGAAGGGTCTGGGTTCATCGAATACGATACTGCGGTCGGGAAAATGAGTCGCGAGGTTATCAGTCAGTGCGTCTCTCGGTTGCAATGCGGACTCCTTCTTCGAATCTAAGCAGTCAATTCTAGGTGTCGGTCTGAGAGAGTGTCAACCGATTCGTCATCTGCCTTTGACATGTCGGGGCAGTCCTCCGTGGCCGCCACTGCGTTATCCGGTTCCACAGCTACGTGGGCAGCACTACGCTGGGCCCAAGGTGGACGGCCGTGGGAATTGACTTGCTTGATTTTGGCAAATTGCCTGAGCTATGATCACGCCATCGAAAAGCAACAAAGGCAGGACAGAGCGACGAATATGATAAGACTCGTGGGCTGCGTCTCACGAACAATCAGCGCAAGTCCTCCAGCGGGGTGATTCACACCTGAGCATGGTTGATCCCCGCGTAGCTCCAAGGAGGTGCACGATGGGAGATCGGATCACCAATCGCCAAGTGCTAAAACACAAGGCCGAGAACCTTTCGGAACTCGAGATCGCAGAAGTCCTCGACTACATCAACATCATGGAGTCCCTACGCGATCAGGCCAGCAAGCCAGATCTGTTCGATGACGAACTCATGAACCTCCTGGCGGATGCGCTCGAGAATCGGCGCGCCCGTGTGGTCACTGAGTGGGATCGAGTCAGGCGGAGGGCTGACAATCGAGCATCTACGTTCGTATCGTCACGGAAGCTAATGTAGCTGGATCGAACCCTGGATCGAACCCTGGATCGAACCCTGGATCGAACCATGATGGAGCCGGTCGTGCAAAATAAAAGCCTGATTAGTGAAGTGTTGCACGTCATACTCCTAGCTGGAATGGTCTCATCGGGCTTTCCCTCAGTTTCCTCGTCACTACCTCAAGACAATCAGCGACATTCACGTGAGATCGACGCTGAAGTTGCGCACTGGTCCGCGCAGCTCAAATCGGGGAGTCCGGAAGAACGCCGCGAAGCCGCGATGAAGCTGTCGAGGCTGGAAGGCAGCGCGGCTACTTCAGCGCTCGTGACTGCTTTGACCGACTCTTCCCCACTCGTGCGCGGGGCTGTGGTGGCCAGTCTCGGCGAACGCGAGGACCCATCGGTCGCCTCCCCTCTCGCTGCTCGCCTGACCTCGGACAAGGACGCGTTTGTGCGAAAGACTGCGGCGTATGCGCTCGGCAGATTCTCTGGCACAGAGAGAACCGCGGCGCTGCTCGCCTCGCTCCAAGACAAGGACCCTGAGGTGCGGGGCGCTGCGGTGGTGTCACTCGGAGATCACGCGGAGCCGGCAGCAGTCGTGCCGCTAGCGGCCGCGCTTTCGGACAAGAGCGCTTTCGTTCGGGCACAAACAGCCCGCGCTCTCGGGGTGAACGGAAGCGCCGCCAGACAGGCGGTTCCTACACTAATCGGGCTCCTGACATCCGACCAGGATAGTGAGGTCAAGCGTCAGGCGGCCACCGCACTCGGGTCGATCGGCGATCGTTCGGCGCTTCAGGCGCTTGAGCGAGCCACGCACGATAGCGATCCGTATCTCGCCCAGGTTGCGCGCGATTCCATAAGAATGCTGGAGAGGACAAGGTGATGAGTGAAACGTGATGCGTGAAACGTGATGCTCGGGTGTCGTGACTTGGCCCTTTAAACGCAATTTCTCGTAAGACTCAGAACCACAAACTCGCTTTACTGCTTCACAAAGAAGACATCCCACGCCCATCTGCCGACCTGCTCGCCGTGTACATCATACACCTTTGCACGATAGCGGAAGCCGTTACCGTATTGGTCGATTCGCCTCGATTCCCTATAGTTGAGGCTGATCGCATACACTCCAAGTTGCGGCAAGGTGTGAAGCTCGCCGGGCTCCGAGATGCCGTTGTGATTTGCGTCCTGCCAGAGTCGCAAAGAAGAGAAGATTGCATCGTGGTTGTCGATAAGTCCGTCGCTATTCCCGCCGTTCGCCGGTTTATCGTACTCTGCAAGCGCAAGGAAACCATTCGGACTTGGGGATTGTGGCTGTGGCGTGAAGTTACCAAACAACTCCGTGCCGTTATCTATGGTGCCGTTGCCATCGCGATCCAGCGCAAGGAACGCATCATCGGAAGCCGCTGAGGTCCAGGAGAGGTGTTCAGCAGCGCCATTGCTATTGAGGTCGAACCTCACTCCGCCCGCTGCATCTGTCAAACTAAAGCCATCTCCCGCAATGTCAACCAAGATTGGCGAAGGACAGCATGGGTCGGTACTAGTTGTTTCCCCAACTTGATAATAGCAAGTAACGCCAGCACAAGGGTCGGGGTCACCACCGCCAACCAGCCCACATTCACCATAAGTATGGACAGCGCTATTGTCGCAAGTGTCAGGACCACCAAGCGCTGTGGGACTACAAATTTGTGGATAGGACATTACTGTTTGGCATGCGTCGCAATAGTAACAGTCAGCAAGACCAAACGAATGCCCTAACTCATGCGCCATTACGTGTTGAAAATAACCAGGAAAGGTAAAAATGTGATCGGGATTGAGCCTGATCTCTGCATATGCACGGAAACTCGCCGTCCCCCCCCAACTGCAATCCCCCGCCGCCGCGATAGGATTATTACTGACTTGAAGGTTATAGCTATAGAACGATGAACCCAAGGGCGTTGAACTGTACGTCGGATTGGCTAGTGTTACGTAACAATCATTTCCATTGGAAAACCGGTTTGCATTCCAGCTATCTATTGCCCCTCTAATGGCGGTCTTCTGATCCTCACTGAAAGTAGGATCGACATTGACATTGACTGTTGAACCCTGTGGCCACATGCCCTTTGTCGTGGAAGCAGGATACAGCGGAGCGATAGAAGGGCAACCTGATTGCGTAGAAGCTCCTTCGGGATAAATCAATAGCCATAAAAACAGTGCGGAGGTTACAGCAATGAGCAGGTCAGAATGCGTAAATCTCATTTACTTTGCCTCCTTTCGTTCTCTCGGTGGTTGCGGACCTCGCACTATTTCTCGTCGTACTTTGGTCAAGAATTCGTGTTCGTCATAGCCGTTGTAACTAGCAAATGCTGGGCTGTCATCCAAAGGAATAACTTGGCCGCGACGCAATTCATACGCTGTAACGATGACGTAATCTCCTCCTTGCTTGTTGCCACTCAAAAAGAAAAGATACGTTCGGTTGGGCCGTGGCATTCCTTGATGATAAACCGTGTATTCAAAAAGGCGGCTGCCCTGAAACCTAACAACCCCTCCCTCGCGTTCCCCTACGGTTACCTCACCCACTTTAAGTGAACCGTCGAGATGATTCTTGAGGACTTCATCTATCCTAATGCTAAACTCGGAGTAGACAGCGGTTCTATCGTTCGATAGATGCGCTTCACTGGCTGATACGTCACCCACGATCACAGCATCGCTTTGTGCCAGGGGAAGAGCGGGCACTCCGAGAACCCAATCGGTACCGGTCGCGTAACCTACCCAATTGGGCGGTAGTTCACCCAATGGTTCCGGTGCCCTCTTGTTGTATCGTCGTCCCCGTGCCTCCCTCAACTCCCGTTCTTTCGGATTCGCAAGTGTTGCCGCTTGAAAATCTAGGTCGTAGTCCACAATGGGACCCAAGTACTCATCAGAGGCCGCCTTAATTGGTTTCTCTTGCAATGAAGTCGCAGCACCAGTGCGAACCATTTGGATCGCAGCAAGGCCAATAAAGAAACCAAGGAAAAGGGCTACAGCAGCGGATTTCATGACTAAAACCTCTCTGAAGTTGGCTAATGGCACTCCAAAACTAGACGAAACAAAGTCCCACGGGCTGGTGAGGTGAGAAGGATATTTCTTATATTCCTCTCTGTTCACTATGTCAAGTAAAATCGTTTTCTTAAAGTAATCTTTTGTACAACATACTCTTGAACGTGAGCTTTGGACAAATTGGCGCGGGTGGTCTAGGTTCTCTTTCAAGACCCAGCCACGTCGTGGTCACATCCACTCTTAACAGCTACTCGCCACGCAACCCGTCACATCTCCGCATCCCATTTCACCCATCACGTTTTACGTATCACGTTTCACGCATCACCCATCACTCTCACTTCCTCTCATTGACGTTTTTCGAAACTCGGGAATAGAATTCGTGAGTCCATCGGATCGCGCAGTCGTTCCGATCCAACGCAGGAGAACTTAGATGTTATCAGTTTCGAGATCAACAACGTCGGCCGTTCAGTTCGATCGCGCCGAGCGCCTCAAGATCGAGTTGGTAGAGTTTGCCACAAAGGGTGAGCTCAAAGATGAATACGAGCTTCAGCATAAGCTCTTCTTTGAGGCCGCTCAACCCGATGATGAACACGAATCGGAAAGTGTGCTCGACTGGTTTTTGTTCGATTGGTTTGACGAAGATGGCGAGAGCACGATCGTCCGCTACCTCGACACGCAACCGGGACTCGACGAAACCGACCGCGAGATTCTGCTGGATTGGCTGGATTCGATCAACAGTGTCTTCGAGATTCGCTCCGCAAACAAGAACTCGCTGCAAGTCAGTGAGCTTGACAGTGGCGACGTCTACGCGGTCAAGACTCGCATGGACCGGACGCCTTTCAAGCGCGGCCAGTTCATCATCGCTCGGCTCCTGCCGCTTGGCGATGATCTGATTTTTTCGGGGCTCCAGTTTCTAATGCCGGACCGCGAGTCGGCTCTTGCGTGGCTCGAGATGCGTCGTGCATTTGACGCCTTCGATTCACCGGAGGCGGTCGAAAAAGCGCGCCGTGACCAGGTCGCGGCGTTTTGCGAGTTGTTCGGCTGCGATGAACTGACGGTCGCTTCGAGCAAGCTCAATTCGACTCTCGAAAGATTTCAGCGCTATCTGATAACCGAACGGCGCGACCCGGAAACGGGGATGACTCCGGCCCAGAGATTTCGAAAGGAGTTGGGTCAGGACTTGAGCGTGCCCGATCTTCCTCCGCTTCCAGAACCGGTTGTTGGCGCGGGCGAAGTTACGATTCTTTGCGATGACTTCGACGGCATAGTTCTGCTGCCGGACTTCAGCAGGTTCAAGCGCATATTCGAAACCGACAAACCCGAAAGACAGGTTCCGGATTGGAAGGACCTGGTTTGGACCTACATCAAGAACCCGGACATCCCGATAGTAGCGTTCGAGCGCGTCGCTGAGCAGTTCCCTCTCCGCGTCGAGAAGGTGTTGCGCTCGCTGATCGGCGACAAAGATTTTTCGCTCGAGCATATGTATGCCGTGCTGCTCCACTACAAACAGCCGGTGGACGGACTCGAAGACCTGAAAGACGATCAGCATCTGTGGGACTTGTTCAACGGAAATCCACCGCCTGGCAAGAACCGAAAGAGCGCGCGCTCGACATCGAAGTCGCGCGCCAGTGCCAGGGCTGCGCAGAAGAAGCCTCGATCAAAAGCGACCGCAAAACAACGCGCGAAGAAGACTGCGCGAACCAGGCGTACCCCCGTCGCCGGCGTCTCAGCTATCAGACGGAAACCAGCCGCAAAGCTCAATGTAGCGGGCAAAACCAAACCTGCGGCCAGGAGGAGCGCCCCGCCCGCAAAAAAGCGCGCGGTTAAGGGCGGATCAGCCAAAAAGCGATGACGCTCGCTGAGGCAACACGACGTTTTCGCGACTACGCCAGCCAGAATTATTCAACTGTCGACCCTCAGCTTCAGTCAGCCGTTCACAACCAGGCGCTGTTGCTTCTTACGAACTACTTCTCTCCTGATGCCGCACTGACCGAAATAACGCCCTCGGGCCTGCGCGATTTTCTATCTCGATGGTACGTGGAGAAAGCTGGCGCTTCGAAGTCGAACGTCTCGAACGATGCACACTCCACAGTCCGTCCAGTCCCCCAGTCTCCGAACGCGCGGCGCACTGAACCTGATCAAGTCCCGGAGCCACAGGATCTACTGGACTCGCTTGCGGAGTTCTTCAAATGGGCCGACCGTCAAGCCGGCGCCGATCAAGTGACGCAATACGCACCTATGCTGATCGAGCTGAGTCGCACCCTGCCGCGCGCCCTGGAGATAGCCAACGCGCTGACGAGCGCGCTTCGACAACGTGGAGGCTCATTCAACTTCCCGGAGTTCTTGACGTCCTTCGAGGAAGGCGGCAGCAGTCAGTATGACATCGACGTTCCGGGTAACCTCGGCGCCATCGATGGCTACTTTCGGATAGTCCGAGTGGAAGGCGCATCGGTTGAAGCCGAGGAGCTTATCTCTGAGGAGCGTGTGTGGCCGATCGTCTTTCCGTCTGAGGTCGTGGCGCTGCTGGAGAATGGTTACATCGTCAACCTGGAACTTGTTCGCAAGCAGGAGGGCTGGCAGATTGCGGGGTGTGGTTTCGCGTATCCGCCCGGGACCGAGATTTGATGAAGAGTATTCCGCTACTGTTATTCAGTCGGGTCCGCCCCTTGCAGTAGTCGCTCGAGTGATATCGTTATGCGCGCGATTGTCTTCTCGCCGAGGCCGGGAACAGATGCAAGCCCGCCGGTTTCGGCCAACGACTTTAATTCCTCGAGACTCTTGACGCCAAGATCGCGGTAGAGCAACTGGGCGGTCTTCAATCCGATGCCTGATATTCGCCGCAGGTCGAGCACGGACGCGGGAATATCCTGTGTCAGCTCTTCAAAGTACAACGACTTCCCAGTCTGCACGATCTCAAGAATCTGCGTGCTGATGGTCTTGCCGATGCCTGGAATCTTTTGGAGTTCGGCCGCGCCGCCTCGCTCTGCTATTTCCGCGATCGGCGTTCCCATTGACCCGATCGTTTCGGCAGCCATCTGATACGAACGTAGCTTGAAAGGGTTCTCGTTCTTGAACTCGAGCATGTCGGCGATCTGCTGGAGCACACGTGCCACTCCAGCGTTATCGAGGGAGGACTTTCCGTCGTGGTGATGGCCTGATTCTTCCACAGAATTAGGCTAGTCTCGCCGTTCAAGAAGGTCAATAGACGCGCTTAGTCAAACCTCAAGGTCGATCGGGCGCAGCTGCGCGCTTGCTCGGTCGGTGTCGATCCGTCGTTGGCGTCGGGGTCCCGTGCTATGATTCTGGATCGCCCGAGCATCTAATTGACTTCTCGCGCGAGGGGCGGTAAAAGACTCCCTCTGCAGCAAGTGGTCAACATAGCTGCTGGGGATCCCTCGCTCGGCATCAATCAAGGGGATAGTCGGCTGACGTCCCTCGAATCGTGTCCTGGAGTACTCTATGAAAAGCTCTCGTCTCAAAGCAGCCCTCTTGCTGGCTTGCGTGGTGGTAGCCCTACGCGCAACACCGGCTGAAGCCAAGGACAAGTGGATCAACCTGACCACCAGGAACTTTAACATCATCAGCAATGCTGATGAGGGCGGCACCCGCAGGCTTGCGCTAAAGCTCGAGCAGTTTCATTTCATCTTCTCAAGACTTTTCAATCTTCCACTGGAGCGTTCACTCCCGACGACCGTGATGGTGTTCAAGCACGACGGCTCCTTCAAACCCTACAAGCCTCTGTACAACGGGAAGCCGGCCAACCTTGCGGGTTATTTCCAGTCCGGCCAGGATGAGAACATCATCGCCGTGGACATCAGCGCTAACCAGGAACACCCGATGGCCCTCGTATACCACGAGTACACACACCTGCTGACAAGCGCCACGCCGCGTCAGTGGCCCGTGTGGTTGCAGGAAGGCCTCGCTGAGCTTTACTCGAGCTTCGATGTGAACGACAACAAGGTGACGCTTGGCGCGGTGATATCGCATCATGTTCTGCTGCTGCGTGACAAAACTTTCATACCGCTTCAAGATCTCTTAAACGTTCGCCACGGTTCGCCCATTTACAACGAGCGCGAAAAACAAGGTATCTTCTATGCCGAATCGTGGGCGCTTTGTCACTATATGATGTTCGCCGACAAGAGCGTTCGCCAACCTCAGATGGCCGAGTTCGCCAAGCTGATCAACCAGGGCGTCGCCGACGATCGCGCTTTCGCCCAGGCGTTCAAGGTGAGCCCGGCAGAAATGGAAAAGCAGATCCGGTCTTACATCGGCAGAAGTTCGTATACGGCCAACATCTACACGCTCGCGAGCACTGAAGGCGAAAAGGAAATTGCGGTAAGACCGATTTCAGAGGGCGAGGCGCAGTTCTACCTTGGAAACCTTCTTGCGCGCACCAATCGAATGGACGAGGCTGAAGCCCTCTTCAAGCAGGCAGCCGCAGCCGAGCCCGATCTGGCGCGGCCCTATGAAGGTCTCGGGTTTGTCGCGATGCGCCGCAACAACTACACCGAGGCGCTTGAGGACTTCAAGCAGGCTGCAACGCGCGGCTCGAAGAATCACCTTGCGCATTACTACTACGCTCAGTCGCTGCAGCGGCAGGCGGTCGGCGGCATCACAACGGCGCTCGCGCAAACGATCACAGAGGAGTTGCGGACTTCGATCAAGCTCATGCCCGGCTTTGCGTACTCGCATGCGGCACTTGGCTTCTTGTCGCTGGCCACCGGACAAAACTATAAGGAGGGCGCGGAGAGCTTAAAGACCGCTATTCGCCTTGAACCCCAAAACAAACACTTCTTACTTAACCTGGCGAGCCTTCAGGCGCGAATGCAGGATTACGCGGCGGCGAAAAAGACGCTTGAACCGCTGCTCGCCGCCGATGCCGATCCTGAGTTGAAGACCCAGGCCGAGTCGACAATGAAGATGCTTGAATACGCCATGCGGCCGGCCCCGACTCCTTCCGAGCTGCCTCGATCGGACGCCGACAGGAGCACCGAGCCTGAAACAGGTGCTCAGGGTCAGCCCGCTCCTCCACGGCTCGCGAGGAGACCGACGTTGAAGATCGAGGGCGCGCAGACGATTCGCGGCGTGCTTGTTTCCATCGAGTGCAAGGCCGGAAAGTGGACGCTGGTCGTCAACACCCGGGACGATCTGTTGCGTTTCACGGTCAGCGACAAGGACAAGTTGGAGTTTTACAGTCAGGACCCCCAGTTTGAGGGAAGAGTGAATTGCGGGAGCGTTAATAAGATCGCGTACATTTACTTCAAGCCAATCGCTGGCCAACCGAAGTTCGCTGGGGATGCGGTCGCCGTCGAGTTCACTAGAGACTAGGCTTTCGCTGTGATTAAGTTAGTACGCAGCGATTTCTCTTTTCTGATAACAGAGCGACCGAGATGGTTCGCGTCTTTACACGGAGTAAGGTCAATGGAACGCAGACACCTCAAGTCCACAATCAGTCTGGCTTGCTTCGTTGTGGTACTGACAGCCGGCCCAGCGGCGGCCAAGGACAAGTGGATCAACCAGACCACGAAGAATTTCAACATCATAAGTAATGCCGACGAGGGCGGGACTCGCAAGCTTGGGCTGAAGCTCGAGCAGTTTCATTTTGTCTTCTCAAAAATCTTCAATCTGCCGCTTGAACGGTCGATCAAAACCACCGTGATGGTGTTCAAGAACGAGTCCTCGTTCAGCCCGTATAAGCCGCTTTACAACGGCAGGCCCGCCAACGTTGCGGGCTACTTCCAGGGGGGCGAGGACGAAAATCTGATTGTGATGGACATCAGCGCTAACCAGGAACGCCCGATGTCGGTGATCTATCACGAGTACACACACCTGCTCACGAGCAACACTCCTCGCGATTGGCCGGTTTGGATGAAGGAAGGTCTAGCCGAGCTTTACTCGAGCTTCGAGGTTTTCAACGGCATGGTGCTACTTGGGTTGCCGATCCCGCGTCACGTCACCTTGCTTCGCCAGAAGACTTTCATACCACTGACGGACCTTCTGAGTGTGGACCACGCCTCGTCCCTCTACAACGAACGCGACAGGCAGGGTATCTTCTACGCCGAGTCCTGGGCGCTGTGCCATTACATGATGATTGGCGACAATAACGCGCGCGAGGCGCAGATGGTTGAATATACCACGCTCATCAATCAGGGCGTCGATAGCAACCAGGCATTCGGGCAAGCATTCAAATTAAGCATGGCAGAAGTAGAGAAACGGCTGAAGAATTACATCAGGGGCAACACGTATACGGCTAACACATACAAGCTGGCGAGTATCGAAGGTAACAAAGACATCGCTGCGAATCCAATCTCCGAAGCCGAAGTGCAGTACTACCTTGGCAATCTGCTCGCGCGAACCAATCGCATCGACGAGGCCGAGGTTCTGTTGAAGCGGGCTATCGAGATGGACCCGCAACTGGCGGGGCCGTACGAAGGTCTCGGCTTCGTTGCGGTGCGTCGCCAGAGGTTCGGCGAAGCGCTGGAATTTTTCAAGCAAGCAGTGATACGCGGTTCGAAGAATCACCTCGCGCATTACTACTACGCGGACGCGCTGCTTCGTCAGGTAATTGGCAGCGTCAGGCCGCCCGTGTCTCAGCAAATCGGCGACGAGTTGAGGACTTCAATAAAGCTGATGCCCGGGTTTGCATTTGCTCATTATGCGCTTGCCAATCTTGCTGTGATGACCGAGGAGAATTTGAAGGAAGGATTGGAGGCTGCTTCGATCGCGATCAGGCTCGAGCCACAAAACAAACGCTTTGCGTTCGCCCTTGCACAGCTTCAGGCGCAAACGCGGGACTACGCAGCCGCGAAGAAGACGCTCGAGCCGTTGCTTTCAGCCGACGTGGAACCAAAGCTCAAAGAATCCGCCGAATCGACGATGAAGTTGATCGAGGACCGTGCGCGCCCGGCTCGCGTCGAACAGCCTTTGCCGGACCCGAAGCAAGATAGCGGGCCTCCTAGAGTCGTTCCAGAGTCAAAACAGAATACCGAACCGCCGAAGAGCGCGTCCGAACCGCTGCCAGATCAACAAGCGGCAAAAGCTCCCGAGCGAGTTAGCCAGCCAACGATCAAACTCGAGGGAACCCAGACAATTCGCGGCGTCCTGGTAGCGATCGAATGCAGCGCAGGAAAATGGACGCTGATCGTGAAGGCGAGCGCCAACCGAATACGGTTCATGGTGAGTAACAAAGACAAGTTGGAGTTTTTCAGTCAGGATCCGAGTTTTGCGGGCGCTGTAAGGTGCGGGCCAGTCAACAAGACCGCATTCATCTATTTCAAGCCGCTGGCCGGTCAAGCAAAGCTCGCGGGTGACGCGGTCGCCGTCGAGTTCACTAGAGACTAACTCCTCAACTTCACCTCAAAGATATCCGGACGCGAATAATGTCCTGAGACGTCGAGCGCGAGACTCTCCTCGGCGATACTTGACAGATCGAGATCGGCGGTCAGGATCACTTCTTCTTCGAACACCGGGCCGGCAAGCAGCGAACCGTCCGGCGCTATGATCGCGCTGCCGCCGTTGAGCACGAATGAATCGGGCCGCTGCTTCAGCGATTCGATTGGCTCAAGCTCAGCAGGAAGCTCGCTCGCTCTCATCACCGCTCCGCAAGCGATCACGAAGCATCGGCCTTCAAAAGCGTAATGCCGGCTTGCGATGAGGTTCATTTCTTTAACCTGCGGCCACGCAGCGGTATGAATGTCTTCGCCGGACTGATGAAGTACCTGGCGGGCAAGCGGCATCCAGTGCTCCCAGCAGATCAAGCCGCCGATTCGTCCTAGATCGGTTGCGACCGCGTGCAAGCTCGACCCGTCGCCTTGACCCCAGATCAGCCGCTCGGTGTAAGTCGGCATGATCTTGCGATGCCGATTGAGCAACGTGCCATTAGCTCCGAAAGTCAGCATCGTGTTGTAGAGTGTGCCGCGACCGGGGCCTTCGACTGCTCGCTCGTGAAGGCTGATGTTGACTACGATCTCGTGCTCGCGCGCCGCTTGACCGAGCGCTTCGGTGACTGGTCCGGGCACGACGACACTGTTCTCCATCAAACGGGCGAAGACCTTCTTCACTGGCGGGTGATCCCACACCGCAACATCGCGGCAGCAATCGAGCCATGCCGGGTAACCAGGCAGCCACGTTTCGGGAAAGACGATCAACTTCGCACCTGAGGAAGAAGCTTCGGCGATGAGTCCGATAGCCTTTTCCACCGAGCGCGCCAGGTCCAGATAGACCGGAGCTGCTTGTACGGCTGCGACCTTAGTGATCATGAGACGTGATCCTTCGGAAGTAGCATAGCCCTTAGTTTGTGTTCGGTTGGTTCCAAATCCCAACCCGGAAAACACAGACTAAAGTCTATACTACGCCTTCTCGAGCGCGGCGAATTTTGCGACGAATTTCTTTTGCCCGTAACCCGGGAAACTCACCGTGAGCTTCGCATCGTCCCCGGCGCCTTCTGATCGGAGGACGACGCCTGTTCCATACTTTGCGTGTTTCACGCGCGCGCCAACTAGAAACTGCCCGCCCGAATCCGCCGCGGCAGGTCCACGCACAGCCTCTGCTCCCTTCCTCCTCCGCCCCTCTGCTCCTCCGCTCCTCCGCTCCCCCGCTTCCCCGCCCCCTGAAGTCGTCCGGCTCTTGAAGAACTCGCGCACGCCGTCGACTGAGTTGTAAGTCTTACCGGCATAGTTCGAAGTCTTCTTCACCGCACGCGAGGGCTCGCTTCGGAGCGCGACCGCGGCTTCGCGGTTGTGCCGCGTATCGGCGCGCTCGGCGAATCCGAGCCACGATGATCCCTGCGAGAGGTTTTGCATCAGCTCGAGCGGCAACTCGTTCAAGAACCTTGACGGCTCGGTTACATCTTCTTCGCCAAAGATGCGCCGCTGCATCGCGTGCGTGATGTAGAGGTCCTTTTGCGCTCGGGTGATGGCTACGTAGCAGAGCCGCCGCTCTTCTTCCAGGTCTTCTTCGCTGGCCGAGGCGCGCGAGTGAGGGAACAATCCTTCTTCCAACCCGACGATGAACACCAGCGGAAACTCGAGCCCCTTCGCCGAGTGCATCGTCATCAGCGTGACTCGGGCATCCGCCTTGTACTGATCGGTGTCGGCCACCAGCGCGGCGTGGTCGATGAAGTCCTGCAACGATTCGCCCTGCTCTTCGGCCTCGACCGCCGCCGTCACAAGCTCTTCGATGTTCAGCAACCGTCCTTCGGCCTCAACGGATTTCTCCTCTTCAAGCGAGCGCACGTAACCGGTGTCCAACGTCGCGGCCCGAACTATCTCGGAAAGCGGCTGACCTACGCTCACACGATCGCGCAGCCCTCTTATGATGCGAGTGAAGCCTTCAAGCGCGGTAGTCGCGCGAGGGCCAATCGCTCGATTCGAAACGGCGAGGTCGATGGTTTCCCACATCGAGAGACCCAGCTCGGCCTGTTTGGTTTGAATTAGATCGATCGTCGTCTTGCCGATCCCGCGCGGCGGCGCATTTATCACGCGCGCCATCGCTATATCGTCTTGCTCGTTCATCGCGAGCTTCAGATACGCGATTATGTCTTTCACCTCGGCGCGATCGTAGAACGAGAACCCGCCGACGATGTTGTAAGCGATGCCTCGCCGCCTCAGCGCTTCTTCGAACAATCGCGACTGCGCGTTGGTGCGATAGAGCACGACCGAGCGCAGGTTATACGATTGGCGCTGATGATCGACGATCCTGTCGGCGACAAACGCCGCTTCGGCCTCGGCGTCGTAGGCCTGGTAGTACCGAATCTTTTCACCCTGCCCCAATTCAGGCGTGGCAAAGAGCGTCTTGGGCAACCGCTGACGGTTGCACTCGATCACTTTGTTCGCGGCTTCCAGGATCGTCTGAGTCGAGCGATAGTTCTGTTCGAGTTTTATCATCTTCGTCCCAACGAAATCGTGTTGAAACCCGAGGATGATGTTGAAGTCGGATCCCCTGAAAGAATAAATGCTCTGGTCGATGTCACCTACAACGCACAGGCTGCGTTCCTTCCAGAGTACTTGAGCGTCAACGGCGCCGTTGGTCTTGGTGGAACCAACAGCGATCAAGCGAGCAAGCTCATATTGGATTCCGTTGGTGTCCTGAAACTCATCGATCATCACATGCCGGTAGCGATTGTGATATTGCTGGCGGATCTCGGTTACTCGGCGAAGCAGCTCGACTGCTTTGATCAACAGGTCGTCGAAGTCGAGCGCGTTCGCCTTCTGGAGCCGTTCCTCGTAGAGCTTGAAGATCCGCGAGATCTTTTCATTGCGATCGGTCACATATTCGCCTTGACTCGCATGATTCGCATAACCGGCGGGTGACGTCCCGCGGTTCTTAGCCCCGCTTATTGCGCCAATCGCCTGGCGCGCAGTCAAGGCTTTGTCATCGATATCCAGGTCCTTCATGATCTGGCGAACAACGCGCACCTGGTCATCCTGATCGTAGATGGTGAAGCTTCGGGTATAGCCAGCGTTCAACGCCTCGATGTTGCGACGAAGAATTCGCACGCAAAGCGAATGGAAAGTCGAGATCAGCGGCGAGGAGGTGCGCAGCCCCGAACTAAGCTCAGCTTCAACGCGAGACTTCATCTCTCCGGCAGCTTTATTTGTGAAGGTGACGGCGAGGATCTGCCACGGTTGCACAGCGGCGTGCTCAATCAGATATGCGATGCGGCAGGTTATGACCCGAGTCTTGCCCGAGCCCGCGCCTGCCAGAACAAGCAGCGGACCTTCGATTGTCTCCACCGCTTCTTGCTGCCGAGGGTTTAGATCCTTCATTGAAAAGATGGTAATTGAAAATTGAAAATTGAAACAGGCACGCTCGCATCGCTACCTAATCAGCCTTTGGATCGCTTTGAACTGTGGCGCGTCGGCCGTCCGTATCATCTCAAAAAGCGCCATCTCGAGCGTGGACTGAATCGCTCCCGCTTGCGTCAACCGCGCCAGCGCCGCCCGCTTGTTTTCGGGTATGCGAGAAGTGATGCAATCGACAAGCAGATAAACCTCAATTCCCCTCGCAAGCAAATCGAGCGACGTCTGCAAAACACAAATGTGCGCTTCAATGCCGCAGACCAACACCTGTTTGACGTTTTCGCTCGTGATCTGCGACAGAAAGCCTTCCGCGCCACACGAGCTGAAACAAGTCTTCTCGATCGGCTTCAGCTCCACCGGCAGCCGCGCGATGATCTCCGCGGCCGTATGCTTGAGTCCCTTTGGATACTGCTCGGTTATGATCACCGGGACTTCCAACAGGCGCGCGCCATCCACCGCCTTTGCAATACGCGAGGCTACCTCGCCGAAGTCTTGCATAACCGGCCGAAAGGCTTCCTGCATATCGATCACCGCTAGCGCGGCCGACTCACGCGAAAGCTGACTGATATGGTTCATAGCATGATCCTCGAGAGGCGCCCGCGTTGCAGAGTCTGTCGAAAGCCTTCCGAAGGGGCGCTCAGTCAATATAGCAGCGCGATCATGACGGGTACAACCTTGGGGAAGGAAGAGGCGCCAGTGGTGTTGTTCTTGCGGCGCCAGGATGGATCGAATGACCGGGGTCAATACGCGTCGGACGATTCTGGCGGTTCGGCGGGAGCAAGCTCTATTTTTCGAGCCCACTTCTTCCCTCCCCGTTGCGTGTATTTTACCGTTGCTGGAGTGCCCGAGGTGATCGACGCTGGTTGGACGGGTCGACCCGATTCCAGAATCGAAGTTCTCTCATCAAAGGCGAGCATCACTTGCTCACTTTCGTTTACCAGGGTGAATGTCCTGGAGCCCGGATCGACTGTCTGAATCTCTCCCTCGATGATTCTCGTCTCTTCCACGAGGCCGGGTGTCGACTGGTGTTGCCTCGATCGACGCAGCGTGTTGGAAAGCCGAAGCCGGTATACCACAAGACTCGACAAAGCGAAGGCTATGAGAATGACGCTAAGGATTCGGACCAACTTACTCACGACTCTACCCCGCCTGGTTTGCTGTTCCACTGAACGTCGATGACGTTCCCGGCAAGCAACTTTCATACGCTTGTGGTCCAACTCTTAAAAACGAGAGCGGGTCAGCACAGGCGCCTGGCTAACCCGCTCGACGAGTAGTTACGTGATGCAATTTCGAAACTACTTCTTGTTAGTGTTGCCCTTCTTCGGTGCGGGCTTCTTGGCCATGTTGCCGGTATCCATCGTCTTCGCCGCACTTCTCTTGTGGTGCTTTTTCTTCTTCTTCTTGGTGGTTGAGCCCGACATAGTAGCCGCCGGCGCATTCTTTGTGGCAGCCGGCTTTGCGGCAGCCGGCTTCGGCGCGGGTTTGTTCTTATTCTGAGCCGCGAACGCAGTTGTCCCGGCGAGAGCCAAAGCTAATACAGCACTGATCAGGATTCTTTTCATCTTTGTCCTCCGTAGATTTTTTTTCTTGCCGCGGACTCGATGGATTATAGCGAGGAGCCATTCTCGTCGGGGCAAGGCGTCAATAGAGAGTGCAAGGCGCGTGCCTTGCCCGTGACTAGTGCCGCATCGCGGTAAGTCCAAGATTAACTTACTTTAGTGTTCAGAGCATGAGTTTGATGTCGTGACTGGAATGGTTTTGCTGTGGCCGTTGTGTCGGAGCAAACAAAAGAGCCACAAGGTTAGCACAGACTAGTTCGGCGAAAGTTCGTAGTTCGGCCTTCAGGCGGAAGTTCGTAAGGCGCGACTGTTACACGATCGGTTACGAACTTCCGCCTGAAGGCCGAACTACGAACTCAGACTGTGCTATTCGCCACTCTCTTTAAGGTTGATGCCGAAGCGTTCGGCCATGCGATAGAGAGTCCGGCGGTCTATGCCGAGAACCTCGGCCGCGCGGGTTCGGCTGCCGCCCACTGCCTGTAGCACGTGAATCACGTAACGCCGCTCCAGTTCATCAAGCGAAGGCAGGTCCTTGAACATCGACTGAGTCTTGTTCTCCGGCTCGACTGTGCGAGGTTGCTTCCGAATCTTTGCGGGCAGGTCCTCGGGGGTTATCACATTGCCGCGCGCGTAGAGTGCGGCGTGTGCGATGGTGTTCTCGAGCTCTCGAACATTACCCGGCCACTCATACTGGTTCAGCACCGCAAGCGCTTCTTCGGAAATGGTTGTTGCCCGCGCGCCGGCTTCCCGCGCCTGTCTGAGAGCGTTCGCCGCCAGAAGCGGCAAGTCTTCGGTCCGCTCACGCAGAGGAGGAACGCGGAGTGTGACGACGCTCAAGCGATAGTAGAGGTCCTCTCTGAATCTGCCTTCTTTTACCTCTCGCTCCAGATCGCGGTTCGTAGCCGCGAGCACGCGCACGTCAACCCGAACTGGACGTGCGCTCCCGACCCTTCGCATCTCGCCTTCCTGCAGCACCCGCAGGAGCTTTACCTGCACAGCCAGACTTGTCTCGCCGATCTCGTCCAGGAAGATAGTTCCTGCGTTGGCTTCTTCAAACAGCCCGCGTTTGTCGGCGGTCGCGCCAGTGAAGCTCCCTTTGACGTGCCCGAACAACTCAGACTCGAGCAACGTTTCGGTGATCGCTCCGCAGTTGACCGCAACAAGAGCTGCTTGAGCTCTGGGACTATTGCGGTGCAATGCGCGTGCTACCAGTTCTTTTCCAGTTCCTGAGTCGCCGGTTATCAAGACCGTCGAGCGCGAGGCTGCGACAAGGGCGATCTCCTTATACAGCTCGATCATTTTGTGACTGTGACCGACCAGACCAGACGCTTCGCTGTACTCTTTGAGCAGCACGGCCGCAGGCTCGCCTGCATCTCGTCCCTTGAGCGCGCGCCGCCCGGTCGCGATTACTTCATTCACGTTGAACGGTTTGCTGATGTAATCGAACGCTCCCTCGCGAACCGCTTCAACGGCGGTTTCGAGAGTGCCGAATCCGCTGATGAGAATGACCTCTGAGGCCGGAGAGACCGCCTTGAACTCTTTAAGCAGGGCTACGCCAGTTGTGCGCCCTCCAAGGTTAATATCGCTGACGATGAGGTCGAAGTGAGTCCTCTCCACCGCATCGCGAGCAGTTTCGGCGCTCTGACTCGAAGCTACTTCCCAGCCTTCCTCGGCGAAAATCTCGGTGAGGAAGTTGCAGGTCTCGAGGTCATCGTCTATCACGAGGATTCGCTTCATTCATCCACCAGCGCCGGGCCCTTGATGGCCAGCTCCGCGACTTCGATGACTTCCACGTCCGGCCCGCCCGCCGAGGTTGATGCCCCGGCGTTTTCCCTGGCAATGCGAACTTTCGCCACGTGAAGCGGCAGCGTTATCCGAAACACAGTCTCCTGGCCGGGCTCGCTTTCGACTTCGACCTCTCCGCCGTGCTCGGAGATTATCTGCTTCACGATAGTCAGGCCGAGACCTGTGCCGCGCCCTGGCTTGGTGGAGAACATCGGATCGAAGATCAGATCGAGTTCATCTTTGGCGATTCCTTCGCCGCTATCAGCCAACACGATCACAACCGAGTCGACGCCTGGCGCGGTTGTCACGCTCAGCTTTCCGCCAAGCGGCATCGCATCCAGGCTGTTGTTTATCAGATTGATAAAAACCTGTTGCAACTGATCCGCATCAGCGTCGATCGATGGGAGCGCTTCACTCATTTCAGTGTGAAGCTCGACGTTGCGCGCCATCAGCGTCGGCTGCGTTGCGTCGAGTATCTGAGCGAGCAGCGAGTTGATGTCTACAAGATCGAGCTGAGGCAAGGGCCTGCGTGTCGAATCAAGCATCGACCGAACTATGTTAGTGATTCTTTCGATCTGACCGGCGATGACGTTGAGCCGCATTATTACGCGCTCGTCTCGGGCTCGCGCGCGAAGCAACTGAACGTGACCGGATATCAGGTTAAGCGGTGTGCCGACCTCGTGAGCAAACTGCGCTGCGAGTTGACCGGCTGCCGCCAGCCGTTCGAGCTGCGTCAACTGCCGCTGCATCTCGAACAGGCGGAGGTTCGCCTCTTCAAGCTGACCTGTGCGGTCGGCGATTTCGGCCGTGGCTTCGTGCACTCGATCTTCGAGCCGGCGCTGCTCAATATTCAACTGCTCGGTCATCTGCCGTATACGGCCAAGCATACGATTAAACCGTGAAGTGAGAAGCCCGATTTCATCAGGCGCTGTGGGCTCGACCTCGGCTGCCAGGTCGCCTTCTTCGGCTTTCGACATCGCCAGGAGCAGACTGTCAATCGGCTTGTAGACCATGTGCCGGAACAGAAAATAAGTCATCAGCGTGATGGAGATGATTGCCAGCAGCATCAGCGGCCACATCAATCGGCGAAGCTCCGCGGCCGAGCTCTGGTTCTCATCGAAAGTGAGAAGCACGTTTACGGTTCCAAAATGCGTTGGGCCGCCTGTTTCAAGGACATAGATTCCCGCTCTGGCAGTGATCAGCCGATTTGAGCCCTGCTGCTGGACGGAAACAACCTGCGAGCTGTCGAGCTGGCGATACGCAGCCTTCTCCTCTTCCGTTGGGAGCGGTTCGACGTCGGGCGGCATTCTGATGGGTTCCGCCCATTGGCCCGGGCCTACCTTCTGAAATACCCGTACTTCTGAGAGCTGCGGATTGTTCTTGGTTATTACGTCTTCGATTTCCTCCTGGACATCGGACCAATCCGGAATGACGGCCGTTTCCTCGGGCTCTTCCTGGATCTGTGCTTGCTTCTTGCGGCGCTCGATTCGAGTCTTCTGACGTTTGATGTGGTGTTCGACGGTGTCGGCGACGCGGCTTGCCAGCAGTTGAGCCTGGTCTCGCTCCTGCCGGTCGCTTAATTTGGTTATGGCAAGATCAGAAAAAACGGCGATGATCGCGAAGACCACCACCAGCACACCTGACGTCACAAGCGTCGTCCGTGTGTGCAACTTGAGAGGGGGTAGCTTGAATGATCGTTGCGATTGCAAGGAGATCACTCCACCGTCACGGACTTTGCGAGGTTGCGTGGCTGATCGACGTCGCAGCCTCGGCGCACACCAATGTGATAAGCCAGCAACTGGAGCGGGATGATCGAAAGGATCGGCGAAATAAGGTCGCTCGCATGCGGTATCTCGATCACCCGATCGGCTATTTCGCGAGGCTCGACGTCACCTTCGGTCACTACCGCAATTACAACACCATCCCGCGCTTTCACCTCGACCATGTTTGAAAGCGTCTTCTCGTAGCGCAGCTTCGACGCCTCGCTCGTTTCATCACGCGTGCAGATTACGACCACTGGCAGGTCTTCATCGATCAGGGCATTTGGACCGTGCTTCATCTCACCCGCGGGATAGCCTTCGGCATGAATGTAGGAAATCTCCTTGAGCTTCAACGCACCTTCCAGTGCGATCGGATAGTTGATCCCGCGGCCCAGATAAAGAAAATCCTGCGCGCGATGAAACTCGCGGGCAAGTTTCTCAACCAGATCATCGCAGCCGAGCAGCGTTTCCATTTTTACGGGCAACCCATTGAGTGCATGTATATGCTCGAGCGATTCTCCGTCGCTCAGGACTCCGCGTTGCTGTCCGAGGTGAAGCGCCAGCAGGTACAGCACTGTCATCTGGCTGGTGAAAGCCTTGGTCGAAGCAACTCCGATCTCGGGGCCGGCGTGAGTCAACACGGTACCGTGCGACTCGCGTGTGAGCATCGAGCCCTGCACGTTGCAGATCGAGAGGATCTTCGCGCCCTTTTCCCTCGACTCACGAACAGCCGCAAGGGTGTCGGCGGTCTCACCCGACTGCGAGATTGCAATCATCAAGGTCTTGTCGTCGATAATCGGATCGCGATACCGGAACTCCGAAGCGTAATCGACCTCGACCGGAATCCGCGCCAGTTCCTCGAGCATGTACTTGCCGGCCATCGCCGCGTGCAAGCTGGTGCCACAAGCGATCGCTTTGATTGAGGTGAACCGGCGGAACTCGGCTTCGCTGATTTCCATCTCGTCGAGATACACGTGGCCAGTCGTCTGTGAGACCCGGCCGATGATCGTGTCGCGAACAGCACGCGGCTGCTCGTAAATCTCTTTCAACATGTAGTGCTTGAATCCGCCCTTCTCGGCCGCGATTGGATCCCAGGTGATTCGCTGAACATCGGGAGAGACGGGGTTACCTTCAAAGTCAGTGACGGACACTCCATCGCGCGTGAGTACAGCCATCTCGCTGTCGCCAAGAAAGAACACATCGCGTGTGTGGTACAGCAGCGGCGGGACGTCGGATGCAACGAAATATTCGTTCTGGCCCAGTCCGATTACGATCGGCGGCCCCTGCCGCACGGCTACGATCTTCTCGGGCTCCTCCGACGACATGATCGCAAGCGCGTAGATCCCACGCAGATCAGCAACGGCTCGCCGGACGCCCGACTCGAGAGTGGGCTCGCCTTCGTTGAGATACTTCTCGATCAAATGCGCGATCACCTCTGTGTCGGTCTCGGTGACAAAGGTGTGATCTTCCGCCTGGAGCTTGCGCTTGAGCGGCATGAAGTTCTCGATGATCCCGTTATGAACTACAACCACGCGGCCCGAACAATCGCGATGCGGATGCGCGTTCTCTTCAGTAGGCCTCCCGTGCGTGGCCCATCGCGTATGCCCAATGCCGTAGGTGCCGTCGAGCGGTCTCAGCCGAATCGCTTCTTCGAGGTTGCGTAGCTTGCCTTCCGCGCGGCGAATCGTCAGTATCCCTTTCTCATCCACTACAGCGATGCCAGCCGAATCGTAACCGCGATACTCCAGCTTCTTGAGGCCGTCGAGAATCACTCCAACGACCTGCTTATCTCCGACGTAACCGACTATTCCGCACATCTGCTTCTTCCTTCCTTTTGCAAAGCATGGACCTTTTGCAAAGCATGGAGTTCAGGCATTAGCCTGGTCCTTTGCTCGTCGTTCAGAAGGCAGGCTAAAGCCTGAACTCCATGCTCAACTCCATGCTCCTCTCACTTCAGGTTCTTCTTGATGACCGCGGGAACACCGGCCACCAGCGAATCAGGAGGCACATCCTTTATGACCACGCTCCCCGCTGCGGTGACCGAGCCGCGCCCAACACGGACCGGCGCAACCAGCATCGTATCGCTCCCGATCTTTACGTCATCTTCGATGATGGTTTCGTGCTTGCGAACGCCGTCATAGTTGCAAGTCACTGTGCCCGCGCCTATGTTGACGTGTTCGCCGAGGGTCGCATCGCCCAGATAGGTCAGGTGCGAAGCTTTTGTGCCTCGCCCGATCTTAGACTTCTTAACTTCAACGAAATTGCCAATGCCGGCTTTTTCTCCGATCTCAGCTCCGGCGCGGAGGCGGGCGAATGGACCGACGGTTGCCCCGTCGCGAATTGTGCTGTCTTCTATGACGCACGAGTTGCGAATCGCGACGTTGTCGCCGATCTCGACGTTCTTCAGACGCGTCCACGAATGAACAGTGCATCCCGATCCGATTCGGCTCGTACTTTCGATTATGACTTGTGGATGGATCACCGAGTCCTGGCCAATCTGGACGTCTTGATGAATATAGGTCGTCGCCGGATCGACGATCGTCACTCCCGAAAGCATCAACTCCCGGAGTTTCCTATCCCGAAGCGTGCGCTCCAGATCCGCAAGCTCGATCCGCGTGTTAACCCCAAGCACCTCTTCGGCGCTAGAGTGGCGCAGCAACCCGACCTTCCTTCCTTGCTGTTGGATTATCCTCGGCACGTCAGTGAGATAGTACTCACCCTGAGCGTTATCAGTTGTCAGACGATCAAGGGCTCCAAGCAGCGCGGAAACATCAAAACAATAAATACTGACTCCCACCTCACGAACGGCAAGCTCTTCCGGCGAGGCGTCTTTCTGCTCAACACATCGAAGTAAGCTGCCGTCCTCATTGCGTATGATGCGGCCGTACCCCGTAGGATCGTCCATCATCACGGTTAGCATCGTCACGTCGTTCTTTTCGGCGCGATGAGTCTCAACCAGATTCTTCAGCGTCGCGCCTCCAATCAAAGGCGCATCTCCCGCGACTATTACCAGCGGACCGCGGCGACTTGTGAGTCGATCGTGCGCCGCCATCACCGCGTGGCCGGTACCCTTTTGCGCGGGCTGCATAACAAACTGAAGATCAGGCGAAACCATTGAGTGGTTCTCGATGAGGCGCGCTGCTTGATCGCGCACCGCCCCTTCGACCTCCTCTGCTTGATGCCCAACTATAGTGAAAACGGCTTCCGGAGCCAGTTCGAAGGCCGCGCGCAGTACATAAGCTATTAATGGCCGGCCGGCAAGCTCGTGCAATACTTTTGCGCGACGCGACTTCATACGAGTCCCTAACCCGGCAGCCAAAATCATAACGTCCGTCATAAGTTCTTACTCCGACAGATTGCGGGACCGATCAGCGCCGACCCGGCCTATCGGTTCTCAGCGGCAAAACCGTACCGAGTCTATCTTGCGCCTGGGGCCGCCCTCTTTCCCGGGCGCGACGACATGCAAGCGGTCTGAAAGAGCCGACCGGTTTTGATTCTACTCTCACGCCGCAGGTTGGCGCGAGAGCATTGTTTAGCAGTTTTGTTTATGAGGAAGCAGGGCAAGTCGGGGTCACGGTTATCGAGACCTGAGAGCGCCGCTGCTCATCGTACCGGCTATCCTCTCGGCCCGATGGATCGCCAGAACCAGGCGCGCCAGCTTATCCGGATCGTGGCGCACAAGACCATCTTCGTGGAGAACGTCGCGGCATATGAGTTGAAAGGCATGATTTCGGTCCCCCGTTTCGATGAATGCGGGACGAAGCTCGTCTTCGAACCCACTTCGCTCGAGCGCATCAAATCTGACTTGAGCCGCGCCGTCAGCCAGGTACTTCTCTCGGAGTTCGGCGCTGATCGGAGCCGTGTTAACGATGACGTAATCGAGATCCAGATTCGGGCTGTATTCAAACAGAACGCGCAGATGGTCTTCGACGTCAAAGTAGTCGGTCTCTCCAGGCTGGGTCATAATGTTGCAGATATAAAACTTAAGCGCATCCGAGTCGCGCATCGCATCGACAATGCCATCGACGAGGAGGTTCGGAATTAAAGACGTGTACAGCGAGCCGGGACCGATCGTGATGATGTCCGCGTACTTGATCGCCTCCAGTGTTACGGGCAAGGGCCGGCAAATCCCGCTCGACAACCGCAATCGCCTTATTGGCGAGCGTGACTCAACTATATTGGTCTCACCTTGAATCACGCGGCCGTCCTCAAGTTCGGCGACCAGCGCGACATCCTCGACCGTGGAAGGAAAGATCCTGCCTTTTATCGCCAGCACCTCGCTGCTGACCTTGATTGCTTCGAGAAAATCCCCGGTGACACCCGCGAGCGCTGCGAGAAAAAGGTTGCCGAAGCTGTGGCCGGATAGATCGCCTTTGGACTCGAAGCGATATTGGAAGAGTCTGGTCAACAGATGCTCGTCTTCTGCAAGCGCGGCCATGCAGTTGCGAATGTCTCCCGGCGGAAGTATCTGGAATTCCTCGCGCAGTCTCCCCGAGCTTCCACCATCATCGGTGACAGTCACTACCGCTGTTAAAGTTTCGATCCAACGGGCATCGGGATCCGTACCCGAGACTGACTCCTTCCCTACGAACGCCTTCAACCCGGAAAGAAGCGTCGAGAGTCCCGTGCCTCCTCCGACGGAGACAGTCTTCAACCCTGAACCTGATTCTTTCATAATATAACAACTGGATAGAACAACTGGCGTCGATCGATCACTCTACTCATCGATAAGGTCGAAGCCAAACCCTGTTAACTGTTGGAAGTCTTCGTTGCTCCGGAGGCCGACAAAATCAAGGTCGCGGCGCGCGTGCGATCGATGGACCGGACGAATTCCTATCGCGCGACGCAACGCCTCCATAGCCTTGGCAACATCGTTGAGGCGGGCATAAGCTGCGGCGAGAGAATAATAAATATGATCGGCGCGAGGTTCGACTTTCAGCGCTTTCTCGAACAGCTCAATCGCTTCGGCAGTATTGTCCTTGTTGAGCTGGAACACTCCCTGATTGTAGAGAGCGTCTGCATTACGAGGGACCGAAGGAGAGCGCGCGAGACGCTGTTCGCAGATCGCCAGGTACGTGCGGACGCGAGCGACGATCTCAGCCTGCTCTGCAAACCTGCCGAGCAAACTCAAGAACGCCGACTTTGCCGTGGAGAAGTCCTGACGATTGAACAGTCGCAGCGCTTGCTCAAAGGCACGAACCGCTGCCAGAGTCCCGGGTGAGGGAGGCTTCTTCGGCGGCGCGGGGAGCGGCCTCGGAATTAGCGCTCTTCGCCTTGCCAGCATCGCTTTCCGGGATTGCGGCTTTGCCGCTCGCTTCTTAACAACCATCGACTCTGACGCGCCCTTTTTTGAGGAAGGCCTCTTGGCGCCCGCCACCTTGTTTCTCCTGGCCGGAGAAACAGTCCTTTTGGTCTTCGGCACAACTTTCGGTACAACTTTCTTTATTCGACGGCTAGTCAGTTTCTTGGTTTCCGTCGCTTGCCTACTCTTCTTGGCCTGCGGAAGCTTCTTCACGACGGCTGCTTTCTTTGCCTTCGGCGCAGCAGTGATTCTTCCGGGTCGCTTTGGCTTTCTCGAGGGAGCCTTCTTGCCTTTCGTCGCGCGGATTTTTTTAGACGCGGACGAGCTCCTTTTAGTCGCTTTGGTGATAAGGCTGCTCATCAGTATCCTCGGAGTTGAGAATGAACCAGCTCCACGTTTAAATCCTGCGCATACGCCAGTTTATGGGTGTTTTATATCAATAATTTATCGGCAAGTCAAGAAAATACCTCGGCGCCTGACGGAGCCAGAATCCACAAAACATAAGTGCCGCGCTTAGGAGAAATGTCGGCCAAAGCGCCTAAATGGGGAACGGTACGGACTTAGAGCGTTGTTTGGGGTCGAATCCCGCCGAAGCCATCGGATTGGCGCAGAAACGCCGCTATTTCCCCACTTAGCGGTCACCGGTCTCATCCTACTTGCAAGTTCCAAGGGCCTAACCATATAATTTGCCACGTTTAACCGAAAGTCAAACCGGACAGCTTTGGACACTGACCTAAGTGAGCTAAATGAGTAAGAGCGATTCGCCCGGCATCGGTCGAGAGAACCCAGAGTCCGCCCCCTTGCGGGGCAAGACGATCCTGGTCACCAGAGCTCGTGCACAGTCTGAAGACATAACCACGCAATTTGAAGCCCTCGGGGCGGTGGTAATCAACTGCCCGACGATCGAGGTTGTCCCTCCCACCAGTTGGGCTCAACTCGACGCTTCGATTGGGAAAATCAAGGAATACCATTGGATTGTCTTCACCAGCGCAAACGGCGCGCGCTTTTTCTTTCGCCGCCTGGGCGAGATGCGAAGCGAGGGTGTCGAAGCGTTAGCCGCACACGTCTGCGCGATAGGCCCGGCAACCGCGCGCGCAATTGAGGCGGCCGGAGCCGTCCCACACGTCACCGCCTCTGACTCAAGTGGGGAAGGTGCGCTGAGGGCAATCATCGATCACGTCGGCGGCGATGATAGCGTCAGAGGACTAAGATTCCTCATCCCGCAAGCTCGAGTAGCGAGAGAGACTCTACCGGCGGGCTTGCGCAGCCTGGGCGCTCACGTGGATGCGGTCGAGACGTATCAAACCGTCAAGCCCGTCGTCCAGCCGGAATCTATCATCCGACTCTTCAAAGAAAACTCGATTGATGCAATCACCTTTACGAGCCCGTCCACTGTTTCGAACTTCGCTGAGATCGTCGGATTGACAGATCTCTCTGACCTCCTTGGAACCACGCTCGTGGCGTGCATCGGGCCCGTTACCGCGGAGACCGCCGTGCGCTACGGCCTGGGAAGAATCGTTCAACCTGCGCAGCACAACGCGGCCGAGCTCGTCGGATCTATTGTAGAATCCATCGGCAAGGCGTGAGCGTCGCGGGACAGTGAACCTGGCAAGCTGGATTTCTGATTCTTCACGCTGCAATAATCTTCCTATTGGACGTTCACCATCCAGTCCTTCGAAGGCAGTCATGGGGAGAGTGCGAAGAATGATTCAGCGTTGCTCGCTAGTCTATGCGTCGCTTCTCATAATGGCCGTTGTCAGCTCTGAGTTTGCCTCGGCCGCTCTTAGAGAGCCATCACAAGATTCGAAGAAACCAACCGGGGACGACCCTGTCCGGCTCAGCACGGCTCTCGTGCAAGTTCCGGCGGTAGTCACGGACCGCAGCGGGAAGTTCGTTTCCGACCTGGCGCGAAATGAATTCACGGTTTTAGAAGACGGCAAGCGCCAGGATATTTCCTTCTTCGCGGCCGTGAAGCAACCGTTCAACGCAATCCTTGTTTTAGACACGTCCAACAGCGCGCAGGACAGACTCAGAGTGATTCAGAACGCCGCAGTCGATTTCACAAAACAGCTCAGACCGGGTGATCGGATGATGGTTATCGCATTCGACAACGAAGTCCGGCAGTTGACCGACTTTTCCCAAGATGGCGAGGAGTTGGAAAAGGCAATCAGGGGCACAGAATCTGGTTTTGGCAAACTGCTCTACGAAGCCGTAGCGCGCGCGCTTGAACTGTTGAGAGACGTCGAGGGCCGCCGCGCAGTCATTCTATTCAGCGACGGCGTCGATATGCGCAGCATAGAAGCGTCATCGGAAGGCACTACCAGGCTGGCTGAAGAGATCTCCGCGGTGATTTACGTTGTGCGCTTCGACACGAGGTGGTGGATCGAAGCGGCCGCCCGGCGCCAGGAGATCGAGCACCCGAAGAGTAAGACTCCTTTCGACATAGATGGGCGAATACCGCTGCCTCCGGACTTTGGCGGGCCGGATCCTACACCTACTGGTATTCCAAAACCTAACGCTCCCCGAATCGAGATCGGTCAACGACCAAGACCTCCCGTCGTCTACGACCCGAATGGTACCGGCACGCACACGCAGCGGATACCGAATGCCGAGCCGCCCGACCAGATAGCGTCGACGCTCGACAAGCTCTATGGCGAGGCTGACTCCTATCTGCAATCGATCACGATGCGGACCGGGGGCAGAATCTATATGGGCGACACCTTCGCCGACACGCGCGCGGCTTTCACGGCCATCGCGGAAGAACTGCGCAACCAGTATCTGATCGGCTACTACTCGACGAGCAACAAGCGCGATGGCAAGTATCACAAGATCAAGCTCGAGTTGGCGCGCAAAGGAGTCGAGGTGCGCGCTCGGCCGGGCTACCGGTCCGCTGATCATGCCCAATAATGGACGATTCTCTCTTTCGCTTCTATGACCGTTATCAAACGACTCCTACACTAATTCGTGTACGCCCGCCGAGATTCTGTGTGAAACCTTCTATCGCTCACACCGTCAAAAAGCCAATCTCTCCTTGGCTTGAGTAACTTGACCGGCACCTCGTCACAAAAGTCAGTTTAGGCACGGTGGTTGCCCAGCAATCGGCGCCCGAGTCAGTGGACTCAAGTAAGTCTTTGAAAGGAATAATTATGAACCGCACTCTCCCGGCCCTCCTCACTCTACTTCTTTCAATCCTACTTATTTCTGGCGCCGCTTTCGCGCAAACAACCATCTCTCCAGAAGAACAACCGGACGATGTAGATGACACAGCGCCGGTTGCTCGAGTTGCGCGATTGAGTTTCGTTGACGGCGACGTCTCGTTCCTTCGGGCGGGTGTGACTGAATGGGCGCCCGCTGTTGAAAACCTGCCATTGCTTGCGGGTGATCAAATTTACACGGGACGTGGAGCACGCGCCGAAGTTCAACTCGCTCGGGATAACTACATCAGGCTCTCAGAGAGCACCGAACTGACGATCACTGACCTGTCAGACTCTGAGGCGCAGTTCGAAATCACCGAAGGCACCGCCATCATTCGCATCGAGCGTCTCGCTAGAGTCTTCCGCCGCTTCGAGGTAGACACACCTAACATTGCGGTTGTGGTTCAGCAAGACGGGCTCTATAGAGTTGTGGTCCGTGGCGAAAAGGACTCAGAGCTGATCGTTCGTCGCGGTGAAGCCGAAGTGTCGAGTGAGGAAGGAAGCTTCAGAGTGCATGAAGGTCACAAGCTGATCGTTGATACCGCGACTACAGGCAGGCTCGAACTCGCCGTCGACGACACGCGAGATGATTGGGATCAATGGAGCTACGATCGAGACACAACAATTGCTCGCACCAGCGCAGATCTCGCACCCGACGACGTTACCAGCTACGAGACGGGCAATAACGACTTTTATGGAGCGAGCGACCTCTCGAGCTACGGCACGTGGACCAACTACTCTTCCTACGGTCAATGCTGGATACCGCGCGTAGGCTCCGATTGGGCTCCGTACCGATCAGGCCAATGGCTCTGGATACCCGCCGCCGGGTGGACGTGGCTCTCAAGCGAACCGTGGGGCTGGGCTCCTTATCACTACGGCCGATGGTCATACCTGTCGGGACTCGGATGGGCCTGGATACCGGGCTTCGGCTCGGGTTATCGCGGGTACGGCTATAGGGATTATCACTGGCGCCCCGCGCTTGTTTGTTTCTTCAACAGTCCAACTCCTCGTGGCAACTACGTCGGATGGTACCCGCTCGCCCCGGGGGAGCGCTGGCGCAGGCCTGACCATTGGCGAGGAGATGACCGCGCGCATGCGCAATACCCGTCTCCGCGAGGTGGCTGGCAAAAACCGGGCGATGGCAGACCTGGTATTCGGCCCCCTCAATTGCATCACGGCGTAACAATTCTTCCGGTTGAGGGATTCAGAGGAGGAAATCGCTCCGGCGTGCGGCCGGTGGCGCCGGGCCGTGAGCTTTCGGACTGGATAAACAAGGGCGCGCGCTCCGGTTTGCCCGAGATGAAGGTATCTCCTGTAGCAGCTGCTCCCGAGCTGGCCGAGAACGACCGCCGGAGATCGCGGCGCGTAGCGGTGCCGACAAACGAGATCATCAGACGTCCGATCGTCACTCGCAATCCAGATGCTGATTCGCCAACGCGAGCTGGGGCCCCGCGCGAACGCCGGGTGATCTCGCCGCGTAACCCTGAAGCCGTCACTCAAGGTCCGGCACCGAGAGAGCGCGGTCAGGATCGAAGACCCAAGCCGTCGGCACCATCTGCAGACTCGCGGGCGGGCGCCGATTCAGGTGGTGGACGCACATCACCAAAGACCCGGGTGCCGCTCCCGGCTCCGTCCGAAAAGACGGATGGCAACCCCACAGCGCGCGAGCGAAAGCGAGCCCATGAAGGAGACTCGGCCGCGGAAACCCCAGTTCGAAAACCGGACGGCAACACCGACGCGGCCAGGGAAGAGCGCCGGCGGGCTCGACAGGAACAGTCGCCGGCCCCAAAGCCGAGAGAAAGCAATCCTTCCGCGGATCAGCAACGAGACAACGAGACTCGCTCTCGCGAGAGAAGGCCTCCGACTAGTGATGCCAAGCCGCGTGAAGATGCGCAACCGCGGAGCAGAGCCGAGGAACCTGCCAGGTCTCATGATCGTGGCGCGTCTCCCCCGCAAGCAGCACCGCGTCAGGAGCCGCCCAATTCCGGGAACCAGGCGCGGCCAGAACCGCATCAAGAGAAGGAACAGCGCCAGGAGCGGCAACAACAGCAAGAGCAGCGCAAGAAGCCTTGAGGGATGATGCGCGAACCGTGATGCGTGATGCGTGAAACCTTCTTGCGATGCGAATCACGTTTCACGTATCACGCATCACGTATCACGCAGCACTCTCGTTTGGTGGCACGGACTGGGCGGATGAAAAGCGAAACTCAGTAAAAGACACCCCATCTGCTTCATCCTCCTTCGCCTTCCTCCGCCTGGTCGGTGCCACCAGACAAAACCAGCAGGATGAGCGTCACCTGGGAGCGCAGGCATCCTTGCCTGCCTTCTTGCTCTGTCGCGACAGTGCCCAGGGAGCAGGCAAGGATGCCTGCGCTCCCAGGACCCGCGGTTCTTGCACCCGGTACAGACCGCTCACTCGTTATTAAATCATAACGCTTGGAAGGAGGCGCCTATGAACGCTCACAGAATAGCCGTGCTCTCAATCTCCATGAGCCTGACTTTGGCCGCTTGGCCGGCAGTGATCGCGCAGTCCCCAGGTAACACACCCGCTCGCGGCAAGAACGGGAGCGCGCAGGAACGGAAGCTCGAAGAGACCAAACGTGAAGGCGTTCGACCGCAGGCCGAGAGCTTGCCGATTCAAAGAAGCGACAGCATTCAACCGATCTTGAGCGACGCGCCGCGAGGAGATAACGAGAATATCCGGCTCGCCGTAGACCTCGTCGTGCTCGACGCGCTGGTCATTCAGCAGAAGACCGGCCGCGTGGCCGGAAATCTGAACAAGGAAGACTTTCTGGTTGCGGAGGACGGGGTCAGACAGCAGATAACTCACTTCAGTCAGGACACGCTTCCGCTCTCAGTGATTCTGCTGATTGACCGAGGCGGGTGTCTCGATCCCTTCAGCGACAAAGTGCGACATGCTACGCTCGAAGCGCTTCAGAGGCTAAGGCCGCAGGACGAAGTAGCTCTGATGTCTTTTGCCAACACCACCGAGCTAATCGAAGGCTTCGGCCGCGGCAAAGCCAGGATACTCGCCGGGTTGGATCACTTGCCCCCTCACGACGAAAATGCCGACCACTGCTTCAACCGCGCTTTTTACGAAGCAGCGGACTACATGCGCAGAGCGGGAAATCCGGACGGCCGCCGCGTGATAATAATGATCACCGGCATCACTACCTACTTCGGCTGCGCGGGCACGTCACCAGACGAGGCGCGTATGACCGTGCTCGAATCGGGCAGCGTGGTGTGCGGGATCATACCGAAAACGGCGGGACAACGAATGGAGAACGGGATCATGATAGCCGCAGCCGGCATCGGAGGGTTGTTCAAAGCGAAGAGTTCCAACCTCAAGCAGCTCGCCGACGAGACTGGCGGCGAAGTCCTCACCGATAAGCCGGAGAATCTGGACCACACCTTCAACGATCTGATCGATCATCTTCGCACGCGATACACACTTGGCTTTGTGTCCACCAACAAGAAACGCGACGGGAGCTTCCGCAAGCTAAAGATCGAGCTCGCACACCCGCCCACAAAAAGCGAGGACAGGCTAGTGGTCAAAACTAAGCGCGGCTACGTCGCAGCAAAAGAGGTTGGGCAAACGACTGAAAGACCGCGCGTGAAATGACTTTCGAATCCTGCGTTCAAACCTGGGAGCGCACGCATCCCTGCCTGCTCGGTGTAGCTTAAGAAGAGGCAGGCAGGGATGCGTGCGCTCCCAGGGCACCCCTACAGGTTGACACTCCCCGGACCCGCCGATAGAGTCGCTCGTTATGAGCGACCCGCACGACGTCGCCCGATACATCTTCATCAACGACGAAAAGGAAATGCGCTCCGGTTGGCGCGTGCTCGCTTTCCTCATCTGCTTCATCATCGTTGCCTCGCTCCTTACCGGCTTGACCAACGCCTTAGCGACGCTGTTTCCATCACTCGATTTCTTACTCGTCGAGCCATCGGGGCCAGAATATCTGAGCCGCCACCAGTTGATTTACCTTGGCGTCACCAACGTGAGAAATCTTGGAGCGGCCGTGATCGCCTCGGCAGTCTGCGCGCGAGCTCTCGAGCGTCGACGCCTCGGGTCGGTGGGCTTCGGGCTGCATCGGGGCTGGGCGCGGGACTTCGGGTTAGGTTCGCTGATGGGAGCCGCGTCCTTAGCCATCGCGGTGGGGATCGCCGCACCCGCCGGCGCTATCACCTTCGATGTTCAGACGCCGGAGGGAGTCCCTCTGGTGCGCGGGTTCACAATCGCGTTTCTGTTCTTTGTCATTGCCGGCGCCACGGAGGAGTTGATCTTCCGGGGCTTCCCGTTTCAGGCTCTCCGTCACAACCTCGGGGGAGCAAGAGCCGTCGTCATCACGGCGCTGCTGTTCGGGCTGGCTCACGTCTCGAATAAAAACGCATCTGCGTTATCAACCATCAACACGATCCTTGCGGGGATATGGCTCGGATTGGCCTGTCTGATGACGCGAAGTCTCTGGCTCGCGACAGCCCTTCACTGGTCGTGGAATTTCGCGATGGCATTCATCTTTGGTCTGCCGGTAAGCGGGTTCACAACGCTCGGCCAACTGGCGTGGCTCAGGCCCAGAATCGGCGGACCGATGTGGCTATCAGGCGGGAGCTACGGACCAGAGGCCGGCGCGGCGGCAACCGTAGCGTTGATTCTGTCCACGCTTACGATTTGGAAGAGCGGACTGTTTACTGCTTCGGAAGAAATGCTGGTCGCGATCAAGCATGGGAAACGCGAACCACCTTTTGTGAGCATTATGTCGGAAAACCAACAACCGTTAGAGGCCGCATCCGATCTGCGCGGTTCCGAGCGAGAGTGAGAGTCAGGCCTTGATGAGCTAAGCTCAAGGCCCACGTGCCGGGTGCGCGTACCAGCGCGGGGCCCTGAGATCGACTTGGGGTCAAACGCTTGTCCTTAGGCGTTCTTCTCAGCAATGTCGCCGATTATGGGCAGCTTCCACATCTCGCCCTGGTAAGCCTTTACGCAACCAATGATGCTGATCACAAGAAAGATCAAACCAACCACCAACCGGAGCAGGCCAAAGAGTCCCCATCCGGCCGCACTGCCGGGGACTGGTGTGACCGCAATGGCGATGGCGAGAAACCAACAGATCACACTCACAACAAAGAACACGCCGATCAACAGCAAACTCTGTAGCGCGTGGAAGCGCAGCAGGCGGTTTTCCTTGGGCTCGCTTGCAAACCAGATGATTGAGAAAACCAGATTGATGCAGCAAATTGGCAAATAACAAAGCATCCCGGCTACATTGTAGTCGAGGTTCATGACCTTCGTTTTGCCCGTGGGCGCGCCCTGCGGCGGATATCCACCTCCTTGATAACCCTGTGGACCACCCGGATAACCATACGGCGGCTGATTGCTCATCGTTCTTCCCCCTTTTCAGACTGTGAATTGAATTCAGGAGCCCATCTCGACGCGCAATATTACTAAAGACGCCCACGAGTCACAAGCGCAACCGATGAGCGCAACCGATGAGCACCGAGCAGTCACTTATCGATCTTTTCCGGTTCGCGGACCTCAACGTTTTCCTTCGACACGTCAATCATGTTTCCCCCAGCCTGTTCGATGTAGTACACGTTCCCACGCTTTGAGGTATGCCCTTCGCCTCTAATTATCCCGATGTAATACTTTGTCCCCTTGTCGAAAGCGAGCTTTCCCACCATCGGACTCTTCTTCTCTTTCTTCTCGAAGTAGCGGTCGAACATCGTGCCGCCATATTGAACGTACGTAAACAAGTTCACTATCACCAGTCCGGCCACAAACACGACTGCCGACCCGATGATCAGCGTTCTTATCCGCCGCCAGGAAAACACCCGCTCGTGCCCGAGGTCATCTTCTTCTCGATTGAACATTCGCAATTGGCCAGGCCTGCTACAGCTTGAACTGATTGAGCAAGAGCGTGGCCATGCCCAGATAGAAGAAAAAAGTGATCACATCAGTGAAGGTCACCACAAACATCGACGAAGCCAGAGCCGGATCGACTCTGAAGCGCTTCAGCAATACAGGAACCAACGTGCCCAGCCCTCCGGCTACGACAAGACTCAATACCATCGTCACCCCGAGTATGCCGCCGAGCTTCAAGCCGAACCACATCGAGCCAAGCTTAGCGCCGAACCAGACGGTGATGATGGCGCACACGACGACACCTATGATTAAGCCGTTGATAAGTCCGACAAGCGCCTCTTTAGTCACCACACGGCGGGTGGTTTCCCAACCGACCTCGCCCAGCCCGATACCTCGAACAACGACGGTCATCGTCTGCGTAGCCGCGTTGCTTCCCATCGTGGCGACGACCGGAATCAGGACCGCTAGCCATATCGAGCTCTCGATTGTCGCAACGTAGTAGTGGACTATCGCAACCGCAATCAGCGCCGCCCCAAGCGAAAGGATTAGCCAGGGCAGTCTGCGCCGGACCGAGTTGATCGGTGAGCCGAGCGCGCGGTCATCGGCCTCGACGCCCGCCAGCGCGTAGATATCCTCGGTCGCTTCTTCGCGCATCACGTCGAGCACGTCATCTACAGTTATGATTCCTACCAGCTTGTTCTCTTCGTCGACCACCGGCACAGCCAGCAGGTTGTAGGTTGCGACTATTCGGGCCACCTCTTCCTGGTCCGTGTCGGTCGTCACCTTGATCGCATCGCCGATCATGATCTTGCGCAGCGGCGTTGACGGCGAGTTCAACAACAACTGGCGCAGGCTGACGACGCCGAGCAAATGATTGCGCGAATCGACGACGTAAAGATAAAACGCCATCTCAAACTCTTCCGAGCGCCGCTGCAACTCGCTGATCGCCTCGGCTACCGTGACATCTTCGTCGAGCGCGAAATACTCGGGCGTCATTATTCGCCCGGCGGTTTCATCGGGAAATCCAAGCAGCTCGTTGACGACAGTCGAGTGCTCGAGCTTCATCGCGTCCAGAAACTCTTCGCGCAATTCCTCGGGCAGCTCAGAAACGATAAGCGTGGCGTCGTCGGAAGGAAGCTCCTGAAGCAGACGAGAGACATCTTCGCGATTGAGCGTCGTCAACAGCGCAACCGAGCGGCTCGTCTCCATCTCAGCAAGCGCCTCGGCGGCTTTGCTAAGGTCGTGATGCACAAAAGCTTCAAATACTATTTCGCTGTCGCGTTGCGGGAGTTGACTGAGGATCTGGGCGATGTCAACGGGACGAAGCTTGGTGAGCAAGTTGGCGGCATTCGACATGGCGCCGCGGCGGGCCAGACGGCCGACGGAGTCCAGCATTAGATTTAGCCGCTGCTCCTGCATCCCAATCGTCTCCGCTGCGTGACATAAAGTTTGATGAGTAGCTGTCCATTACCGCTGCTGAGTGAAGCCAAAGCCTTTATAGCACAGCGGGTAGCCGCGGCAAAAGAAAAAAGACTGACGACCGTGCAAGAGTGGCGCGACGTAATACTGTTCGTTAGAATCCTCGGCCCGCTGCGTGACACAGCTTCGCGACACGGCAACGGCGGCAGCGATTACGGTTCACGGATCAGAACATGGCCTACCTTACTCCTGAATTCTTTGCACGCGATACGATCGAAGTGGCGCGTGACCTCATCGGCACTGTGATGGTTGTCGGAAGCTGTGAAGGTCGGATTGTCGAGACCGAGGCTTACACCACCGATGCCGCGTCGCATTCCGTAATGCGGCCCAGGCAATCGGCCGTGATGCAACGCACCTTTGGACACGTCTACGTATACTTTATTTACGGGATGTATTACTGCCTGAACTTCACGACCGATCGCGAAGGCGCGGGCGCGGTGCTAATACGCGCGGCTGAGCCCGCACGAGGAGTCAAACTGATGCAGGAGCGGCGCGGCACAAGCGACCTCAAAAAACTCGCAAGCGGTCCTGGGCGGTTGTGCCAGGCGTTCGGAATTGATTTGGGCTTCAACGGCGAGCGCATAGGCCGCCGCATCAGAGTCAAAACGGGAAATCCAGCGCCGGAGATAGCCAGCAGCAAGCGCATCGGCATCTCGCGAGCGACGCATCTTGAGTGGCGATTCTATGAACGCGGTAGTCTCTTCGTCAGCAGATGAGTTGAGACCGATAGCGCCGGTTGTTAGAATTCGGCCTTAACAGAGAGGGGAGCCACCGATAACGGCATCCGATCCCGCGAAAGAAACTCAAATGAAGAACGACCTGCTAATCCGTGCAGCGCGCGGCGAATCAGTCGAAAGGACTCCGGTGTGGATGATGCGACAGGCTGGTCGCTATTTGCCCGAGTATCGGGCTGTGCGCGCAAACACCGACTTTTTGACGCTGTGTAAGACGCCGGAACTCGCAGTCGAGGTTTCACTTCAGCCGTATCGAATCCTCGGCGTCGACGCTGTGATTATGTTCAGCGATATCCTGATCCCCGTCGAAGCGATGGGGCAGGAAGTGAGACTGACCGAGCAGAAAGGCCCCGAGCTCCCCGATCCCATCCGCTCGCGGCAACAGGTCGAACGCCTGGTCGTTCCCGACCCGATAGAAAAGACCGGCTTCGTGATGGAGATCATCCGAACGTTGCGACGTGAGCTGGACGGCGCTGTTCCGCTTATCGGGTTCGCGGGTGCGCCGTGGACGCTTGCGGCTTACATGATCGAAGGCGGAGGGTCGAGAAACTACGCGCAAGTGAAGCGCATGATGTACACCGACCGGGCCACGTTTCACGCGCTGCTCGACAAGATTGCGGACACGATCATTTTGTATCTGAACGCGCAGATCGAGGCCGGCGCGCAGGTGATTCAATTGTTCGACTCGTGGGCTGGAGAGCTCTCGCCGAAGGACTACGCCGAGTTCGCCCTGCCCTACGAGCAGAAGATCTTCGGCTCGATCATGCGCGAATCCGCGCCGTCGATTATCTACATCAACGGCAGCGGAACTTTTCTGGAGCAGATGGCCACCTGCGGCGCCGACATGTTGAGCATCGACTGGAGGGTGAATCTGGAAGACGCCCGCGCTCGAGTTGGTCCGAAGTTGACGCTTCAGGGGAATCTCGACCCGTGTGTGCTGCTTTCGACTCCTGAGATCATCACCGAGAAGGCTCGAGAACTCATTCGGGCCGGTGGCGGGCACCGTCACATTCTGAATCTCGGTCATGGTATTCTTCCTATGACGCCGGTCGAAAATGCACGGGCGTTCATAGACGCGGCCAAAACGTTCTAGAATGACTTGCTGGAACGGGCGAAGAGGAGTCGAAATGGCAAAGCAAGAATTGGATCTCCACAACATTGCAAGTGATGACTTCTACGAGACCGTTGATGTCGAGACACTCGCAAAGCAGCAAGGTGTCCGGCCGTTTGACTTCGCCAGGGCAAGAAGGCTTGGCAGGTTCTGGCCAAAGGACGACAGCATCGATGACTTCGTTGCGACCGTTCGGCGCTGGCGTGACGAGGGCGGCGACCGGGAGATGTCTGGTTGAGAATGCACAACTCTTGATCCCACGAATCGGAGGTATCAGATGGCAAGTAGTGATCTTGACGCAATCGGCCGTACGCCGACACCACAACAAACCGCCGCCCGCGCAAAGCTAGAGAAGCTAATCGAAGAGAGTGGCGTAAAACCTCTAACGATTGAGGAGCTGAACGCAATGGGGGACCTGTGGCCGGAAGATGAAAGCGTGGATGATTTCCTGCAGTGGCGCGAGCAAATGCGTAAAGAGGAGAAAGACAGGAGACTGCCTTGATCCGGTTGGCCTCACCGTGATATCCGAAGACAATCATTGAAATGCCGTTCGCAACTCGGTAACACGCCGAAGAACCATGCCCGAATTGACATCAACCAACCAGCGTATCGGCGTCCTCCTCTTCAACCTCGGCGGGCCGGAGACGCTCGAAGACGTTCGCCCCTTCCTGTTCAATATCTTCGTCGACCCCGACATCATTCGTCTTCCGTGGCGCGCTCTGCAGAAGCCGCTCGCCTGGCTGATCTCGGTTCAGCGTCAAAAGAAATCGCGAGGCTATTACGAGCAGATCGGCGGAGGCTCGCCGCTTCGCCGCATCACCGAAGAGCAAGCCCGCGCTCTCGAACAAGCCCTCGCCAGCCGCAACATCGACGCGCGCGCCTACGTCGGAATGCGATACTGGAATCCATTCATCGAGGAAGCGCTCGATCAAATCCGGCGCGATCAAATCGATCATCTCGTAGTCTTGCCGCTCTATCCGCAATTCTCAGTTTCGACAACCGGCTCGAGCCTGAATCGCATGCACGCAATCGCCGCGGAGACCGACTATCGGTTGCCGCCAACCTCGGTGGTCTGTAGCTGGGAGGCCGACGAGAACTACATCGAAGCCATGGCTGCCGCGGCGCGCGAAGAACTCGCGCGCTTCCCTGATCAAGACCCCTCGCAAACGCACATACTCTTCAGCGCACACAGTGTGCCGGTCCGCTACATTGACGAAGGCGACCCCTACCTGGATCAGACCAAACGGACTGTCGAGCTTGTGATGGAACGACTCGGCGTTCATCGTCCACACACCCTCTCGTTTCAGAGCAAAGTCGGCCCAGTCGAATGGCTCACGCCGGCGACCAACGAAACGATTCCAAAACTTGCGCGCGAAGGCGTTTCACAGCTCATGCTTGTGCCGGTCAGTTTCGTCTCCGAACACAGCGAGACGCTTTATGAGATGGACATCCTCTATCGTGACCTCGCGACGCAGGTCGGCATCGCTCACTACCGGCGCGTTCCTACGATGGATTGCAGAGCGGACTTCATCGAGGCTTTGGCCACTCTCGTCGAACGCGCACTCCCCTATCGCACCGACGGCGCATCGACCTCGAACTGCATTCACTCTCCGGTTGCATCCAGCGCCCAATCCTGCGCGTGCGACCGAGCGAACGGCTAGCCTGATGCAAAACCATCGCGCAGCAGTCGTGATTGGAGCCGGTATATCGGGATTGGTCTGCGCCTATAGGCTCAAGACCCTTGGTATCGACGTCGCTTTGATCGAAAAGTCCGATCGCGTAGGCGGGGTCATTCAGAGCGAGAGTCTCGATGGCTTCCTGATCGAACGCGGACCCAGCAGTTCGCAAGGTACGGAGGAGTTGCTCGCGCTAGTGGAGGAACTGGGAATCACCGGCGAGCTGGTCGAAGGCAACCCAAAGGCCCCTGCTTATGTTTACTTCAAAGGCCGGCTTCATCCGGTTCCATCCGGCGCCGGCGCGTTCATCAAGAGTGATCTTCTGAGTCTCGGCGGCAAGCTCCGGATATTCAAAGAGCCCTTCGTTCCGGTGCGTCGCGCGGATTCAGAAGAGAGCGTTGCGTCATTCGCGCGGCGTCGGATCGGCCGCGAAGCGGCAGAGCGGATGGTTGCGCCGTTCGTCTCGGGCATCTACGCCGGCGACGCCGACCAGCTCAGCGTTCAAGCGGCGTTCCCACGGTTGGCAAACCTTGAAACCGGCTATGGAGGCCTGTTTCGAGGCGGGTTTGCAAAAGCTCGTGAGGCGCGCCGCGCCAGGAAAGCCGCTAGGGGGGTGCTCGACAAAGCGGCGCCCACTCGCCGGCGGCTTTGTTCGTTTCAAAGCGGGATGGGGTTTCTGCCCAGGACGCTGGCCTCTAAGATCGGTGAAGATCTATTGACCGGTTGCGAGGATCCGCGGGTTGAACGGAGTGCCGATTCACTTGCGTTCAACGTCGAGTTCGAGCGCGGAGGTGATCGACACCAACTCATCTGCGAGCGGATCATCATAGCGACCCCCGCGAGGGCCGCGTCCTCGCTAGTCGCTGCCATCTCCGCCGAGTTGAGTCGCCTGCTCGCTGAAATCGACTACCCGCCGCTTGCGATCGTCAGCCTCGCCTACGATGAGTCGACTGTTGGAACTCCCCTCGACGGCTTCGGCTTTCTCGTCCCGCCGAGCGAAGCGATGAACATTCTCGGTTGTGTGTGGAACTCGAGCCTGTTCACCGGTCGCGCGCCGAAAGGCAAAGCTCTGGTCACAGTGTTCATCGGCGGCGCGCGCAATCCGGCCGCTGCGCGCGCGGCCGACGCCGAACTAGTTTCAACGGTGCACGGTGAGCTCCAGAAGGTCCTGGGCATCTCGAGCGATCCCCAAGTCGTCGCGATCACTCGATACGAAAGGTCGATACCGCAATACAACCTCGGACACTTCGCGCGGGTGCAGCGAATCGAGAGTCTGGTTGGCGAGCTTCGCGGTCTCACGCTTATCGGAAACTACCTGCACGGAGTTTCAACCGGTGACTGTATTAAGGAAGCAGACCGGGTGGCGAGAGAGGTTGCCGAGTCAGCTTCGGACGCGTTTTGAAAGATCACGTGACTACTCATCTCGCTCTTTTCTCTTGTCTGCATCTTCGGGCTCGGCATAAGATACTAGCGGCAGAAGCGCGGTTCGATATTCATCCTCACGGTTTCGTCGAATCGATCATTGGCTGAATTCACCATCCGGACGCAATCCATTAATGCCCCCGCCCCGCGGTGTCACTGCTGCTCTTACGCAACGCGAAAGAGAGCCGTTGGTGTTTCACAATCCAGGACTTCGGTAAGCCACGAACAGGCTCTGATCGCGCGAGGAGGAATGTTCGATGTGTAAGAAAAACCGATTGACCATCATTTGCCTGGCCGCCCTTCTACTCGCCTGTCCGGTGATATTTCAAACCCGCGCGAACTCTCCGCAGGATTACCAAACGGAGAGCAAAGTAATTGCGCCGACAGCCGTACAAATCCAGCCGGTCTTAAGCGGCCTGACGTTTACCGTCTACGTGACGCACTCGCACGACGGCACCAACCGGTTGTTCATTATTGAAAAAGCGGGTCGCATACGTGTGGCCCAGCCCGGCGCGAGCACGACGAGCCTCTTCCTGGACATCAGCAGCCGCGTGCTTTCAGTAGACAATGAGCGAGGCCTGCTCGGACTGGCTTTCCACCCGCAGTATTCGATCAACGGCCGCTTCTTCGTCTACTACACGCGGCAGCCCGACGGCGGCTTGACCATTGCCGAATATCAAGTAACGGCAGACCCGAATGTCGCGGATCCGAACTCGGAAATTCTCCTTAGCGGAAGCTTCCCCATCAACCATTCCGCGAATACGAATCACAACGGCGGCTGTATGCAGTTCGGCCCGGACGGTTATCTCTACGCCGGCACGGGCGACGGCGGCTCGGCCAACGACCCGCCCAACAACGGCCAGAATATCAATGTGTTGCTCGGCAAGATATTGAGGTTAGACGTAGACACACCCAACGGTGCGATCCACTACTCATCGCCGCCTACCAATCCGTTCTTTGGCTCGACGCCCGGAGCCGACGAAATCTACGCCTACGGAATGCGCAATCCGTGGCGGTTTTCATTTGATCGCGGTGGGACGGGCCAGCTCTACGTCGGAGACGTCGGACAAAACACGCGCGAAGAAATAGACATCGTCACGCTCGGCGGCAACTACGGCTGGCGGGTGATGGAAGGCATGATTTGCAATCCCGCGTTCAACGGTGGTGTCTGCACGCCGCCAACCGGGAGCATCCTGCCGATCTTCGACTACACCCATTCCTCGGGGCGTTGCTCGATCACCGGGGGATACGTCTATCGGGGGGCGCGCGCGACGATGCCCGCTGGGGTTTACGTTTATGCCGACTATTGCACCGGTGAGATCTGGCAGTTGCAGAGCGGCGTAAACACGCTGCTAATCGACACGTCCCGGCTCATTACTTCGTTCGGGGAAGACGAAGCCGGCGAGGTTTACGTGGTTGGCCAGAACGGCACGATTGATCGGCTGGCAACCAATCCGCCGCCCTCGCCTTGCATGTACATGATTTCGCCCACAAGCCGTCTCTTTCCAGCGGCCGGCACGGAAGGAACGCTCACGCTGGCAACCGCGGCCGACTGCGGATGGATTGCGGCCGCAAACGTTGATTGGATCACCTTCAGCGCGAATGCCGGCGCGGGGACCAGCGTCATTCCTTTCACCGTGCATGACAACCTGACTGGCAGCCCCCGCACGGGGATCATTCACGTCGGCGGGCAAACGTTCACGGTCGTGCAGGACAGCTCGGCCGCGCCGGATTGCGTCTACACCATCACGCCATCATTTCAGTCTTTTCCGGCCGCGGGCGGAGCGGGCAGCTTCAACCTCTTCTGCGAAGAGCGTTGCGCGTGGGAGGCAACGGCGAGCGACTCGTCCTGGATCACGATCAATCCGCCAACCGTCGGAATCGGTAACGCCACGGTGAGCTTCACAATCGGAGTCAATGCTACCAGCAAAGCGCGCAAGGGAACTATAACTGTCGGCAATCAGGTTTTTACGGTGAAACAAAAACAGTGATTATCTGAAGTCGCCGATCAACACCACGTCGCCGGTGAGGCGCCTCGGGCGATCGGGCAAGTTGTTTGTCATCTCGCAACCAGTCCCAGGAAAGCACTCGACTACATCACAGCAACCGATTGTCTCATTTCAGGAGTCCACTCCAGTCTCCTTTCCTGGACCTCGTCCGGCAGGTCGACTGCGTCTTGCTCCAGGACCGCAAGAAGGGCGATTTGGTCGTCCGGATCGCTGAGAAGGCGTGCTCTTATGGTGTGATCCCGCGCGCGGCTGAGATCGCCCCGCGCCGCGTAGATGCCCGCGATGTTAATGCATTCTTCGATGGCTCTCTCCCTCATCTCGCATCTCAGGTAGATGTCTTTTAGCTTTGCGCGTATTTCAATGTGATCGGGTCTGTATAGCAGAGTCTCTCTAAGCAGGAGGACGCCTTCATCAGCTTGTCCATATGCGACAAGCAGTTCGGCTCGGGCGATTTGCTCGACTATTGCATCATCACTTAGACCATTCAGTAATCCGTCCTGCGCCGGCGAAACGCCGGAATCCAATTTCGCCGAGGGCGCCGGCGGAGTCTCAACTACTGGAGGCGGCGAGAATACCGGTTGCGACTTACCATACTGGAATGACTCGTCAACGCACGGCTTGCCGGGCTCATCTGGTATCGAAATCAGGATCTCCTCCAGTGTGCCGGTAATCGCTTCCGCTTTTGCTCTTGCGGCCTGCGGCAGCGGCTTTGGCGGCGGCGGCAATTCGGATTGTTCAGCCTCCTGCTGTAGAAGCGCCAACGCCGTCTTTGCCTGTCGGCTGTCGGGTTTACTTTCCAACGCACGCTTATTCATCTTGATAGCTGCGTTGATGTTGCCTTTGTGCCAGAAAGCTGCGCCGGCTTCAATGAAACAGGCGTGCGCCTGGTCTGTCTTCCCTTCGTGAGAGCGCAACTCGCCCAAATTCATATGGGCTCGCGCATTTGTTGGATCAAGCTTGAGAACTTTGTTGAGAATATGCGACGCACTGTTCCCGGACCCGCTACGCACGTAATTCTCGGCAATCCGCAAGAGATGCTCCGCGGCGTCTGCGACCCGGCCGGCTTTGACGTAGAGATCACTGAGAACGCTGATGGCCGCAAGATCTGAAGAGTCAGACTCGACAATCTTCTGATAGATGGAGATCGCAGCCGACACTCTGCCCGAATCAATAAGCATTTGGGCTTCGCGGACCGTTTCTGTCTTAGTGGGCTGCTGCATCATCGTCTCTTTCTTTCAGTCCTTATCGAATCTACGTGATTCACAAAAATGATAACCGCAACTCAGACTGAGAATCTTGCTTCGAGGGGCTCCAAACCCAGGTTCGGAGGGGGCATCACTATCGGCAGACATATAGTCAAAAGGCGTACCACACATCGCTCCGGAAGCTATTTGGCAATACCAGCTACTACTTAGCTGCTTCGCAAGGCAGGGGTTTGCTACCCTTGTCAGGTCAATCCGACCGAATGATGCGACTCCGATTAGGGCGAACTGGATGCCAGGAAATACGGTATAACCGCGGACGGCAACAACGTCTCACCCGGCTCGTCGCGTCAGATTCGTGTTGCGTGAGGGCCAGGTTTGAGTTGGCCCATTATTCGCCGGCTATTGTGGGGACGTAGGGGGGAGATGCGCTACTCAGGAGCGAAAGACCTCGCGTCCCCCGGCAAACGTCGCCGCGACTGAGCCACGCAACCGCCATCCGGCGAACGCGGTGTTCCGACTCTTTGACTTGAAGCGCTGCGCCTCGACCGTCCACTCGCTCTCTGGATCGAAGACTGTAATGTCGGCAGGCGAACCCTCTGCCAGTGTTCCGCCGGGGAGGGAGAACGCCAGCGCCGGGCCTGTAGTCAACATCTCCACAATGCGCGCGAGCGGAACAGCACCCGAATGATGAAGCACCGTAAGTGCCACGCCTAACGCAGTCTCGAGCCCCACCACTCCAAAAGGCGCGCGATCGTATTCAAACATCTTTTCATCTGAATGATGCGGGGCATGATCGGTAGCAATCGCGTCGATCGTTTCATCTCGCGCTGCTTCGATCAAGGCCGCGCGATCTTCTTCGCTGCGAAGCGGAGGGCTCATTTTTGTGTTCGTGTCGAAGCCCACGACCGCCGCGTCTGTCAAAGCCAGGTGATGTGGGGTGACCTCGCAGGTGACCGCGAGGCCCTGTCGTTTCGCGCGACGAACCATCTCAACCGAGCCTGCCGTCGAGATGTGGGCTATGTGAACTCGCGCGCCGGTCAGCTCAGCAAGCATGATGTCGCGAGCAACGTGACTCTCCTCCGCGGCGCCGCTCATACCTTTTAGCCCCAGCAGCGTCGAATAACGGCCTTCGTTTATCACGCCACCCGCCGCCAGATGCAAGTCCTGGCAGTGATTGATTACGATTAGCCGGTGGTCATGGG
>Ga0137359_10000077_pt1 | contig 71955 bp, 65 predicted proteins | sample Mad1_40_16metaG_FD_108281 | JGI IMG/M metagenome (GOLD analysis project Ga0137359, IMG submission 108281) | Vadose zone soil microbial communities from Angelo Coast Range Reserve, California, USA - Mad1_40_16 metaG | ecosystem: Environmental > Terrestrial > Soil > Vadose zone | place: USA... | reverse complement strand
CCGTCTGCCGGGAGCGGTCTGGATCAACCCGCCCAACCTGCTGGGCGGCGCCCATTTGGACTCAGAGCCGTTGCTACTCTAAATTCAAATGGTCGGTGTCTCAAAGTCGTTGACACGCGCCGAGCTTCTGCAATGGCATCCTGCTGCTCCTTCGCAGCTTCTCTTTGTTCTCGCGCCGACTTTTCAATGGCTTCAAGTTGCTTTTCTGTAGCCTTATCGATTACGGCCTGATGCTCCTTTCGGTCAGCCATGTAGGTAGATCCAGCACTAATGAGCAAACCAAGGATTGTAAAGAATATTGCAAGCCTTCCTTCCTTCGTAATGTGAACGCCCTTATCATCTTTGGTTTTGAAGTCATGGGTTATGCCCCACATCGAAGATACTGATGCCATTATGAGCCCTGTGTATTTGAGAATAGTTAACACTGTTTCCTGCATGGCTTTGCTCCTTTTAGATAGTCTTCATTCCGAGGATCTATAGAAGTGGTTTGTCTATGGGCTCCGTGTGCCGACACAGACACTGAGTACGACTAGATTGCGGCAAAGCGCCTAACATGAATTCGACAGAAAACTTAATAATACTTTTATCCAGAAGATTCTTTCTTCATAAACCAATGCCACTTTGGGCGATTTACAACGATTATCCCGTGGTCATTGATCAGTTTGTCCTCTAAGGGATGAGGTAACCTCTAAGAGGCATTAGCAACCAGCTTCCTTCTGCCTGGTACGACCCGCATCAATCGGAGATCCCGGCTTGACAGCGTGTCTGCCGGACTGCGCAAAGCTCGCCCGCCTTTGTTCAGCACGTGCGTGTATATCAACGTGGTATTGAGATCATTCTGGCCCAACAACTCCTGAATCGTCCGAATATCATAGACATCCTCCAGCAAATGCCTGGCGAATGAATGACGAAGAACGTTAGGCGTGGCGAGCTTCCCGATACCTGTCCTTAGAACTGCTTGTCTCACGGCCTTCTGCACCACTGTCTCATGAAGATGATGGCGCCGCTCAATCCCGAACGCCTGATTTTCAGTCGAGGCGCTGGACTCTTCGGTTAACTGCGAGATCGGTTAGAAACTGATTGTTCCCCTACCGTCCTTTCCAGCACGGTTTTCGCTTTCCTAAAAACGCACCGATTCCTTCCTGAGCGTCTTCGGCCATCGCGTTCATACTCATCACTTCTTTTGCGTAAGCGTAGGCCTTTGCCTGATCCAGATCAATCTGAGCGTAGAAGGCTTGCTTGCCAATCGAGACCGTCAGGGAACTGGCTTCGGCGATTCGCTCCGCAAGCGTTAAGGTCGCCTGGCGCAATTCGTTCTTGTCGACCACTTGATTCACCAGCCCCCACTCCATAGCCGTCCGAGCATCAATCGCCGTTCCTGTCAGTAGCATCTCGAGCGCGCGCTTGCGACCGATCGCGCGAGTGAGCGCTACCATCGGCGTAGTGCAGAACAAACCTATGCGCACGCCCGGTGTCGCGAACTTGCTTTCTTCCGTAGCTACGACCAAATCGCATGTCGCTGCCAACTGGCATCCTGCGGCGGTGGCGATTCCGTTGACCTCGGCAATGACCGGCTGCGGAATGCTTTGAATCAAAGTCATCAATTCCGTGCAGACATCGAACACGTGCCGATAGTCGCCGATCTGACGATCTACTAACTCACTCAGATCATGTCCTGCGGAGAACGCCGGCCCGTTGCCCGCTAAAATGATTGCGCGAATCTCCGGCTTGCGCCCAAGATCGCGAAAGCAGTCAATCAGCTCTTCCATCAACCCGAGCGACAGCGCGTTGCGCCGATCCGGCCGGTTCATGGTGACTGTCGCTACAGTCGCCTCGCCTTCCACAAGCAGGTGTTCGTATTGCTTCATAAGACCTCCAGGACCGGGCTGGTTGATTTGAATTGCAGCGTCACGAGGAACACTCAGTGGCCAGACCCTGTGTACTTTCTCTCGCCGGCGTCAACTCGCGTCGCAAGCCGATTCTGACGAGGGGGCAGGGGACACGTAGCGAATTTCGTAAAGGCGCAGGGCGGATTGTAGGCCTTGTTGAAATCGATAGTGACCTTGCCATCTGTGTCCGGCGGGTCGACATAGAGATATCGGCCCGCACCGTACGTTTCCTTGCCGCTCGTTTGGTCAGAAAAGATCACAAACAGTTGTTTAGAGCCCTTCTCCAAAACCGGGTCGAGCCGATACTCTTTGCCGTTGATCTCAAACACAAGCACGCCGGGAGAAGTCATGTTGTCAATCATGCCGAGAACGTTGACTATTGGAATCACCTTAGAAGGAACATAACCTTCAAGTTTCCCCTGAACCCTCCATTTGGTATCAATAGGGAAGTAGGTTAAGCCCTGGAAATTAGCGCGTGCCGGATGAAGCTTATCTTTAATCCGCAATCCGAACTTCTCGCCCCGCTTGATTACGAACATCGTAAGCGAACCAAGCTTCAGAGCTGTAGGCAAGCCATCGGAATCTGACCTAAGCACGAGATCCCTCACCCGGCTGCCTTCGCTGGTGATGCCGATCTGGAGCTTTGTGGTGAGCCTGACAGTTCCGTTATCAAGATGAAGCGAGCCCGCGAGTTTCGGGGCCCTGGTGCGGGGAAGCACAATGTCATTTGAAGGATCGCTGCCGAGACTGTTCTTTCCTTCGTGCAGCCAGAATAGGCCAACGAGTGTATTCCATCCGGTCTCGCCGTTGATCTCTTCGAGCCGCTCATTCCGCCATTTCTCGATTTCCTTGATATACAAAGGATCGGTGGAGAGGGCAGTTGAGGAAGTTATTCGCCCAGCGCTGGTGATGATTGAGAACGCAAGAATAATAATTATCAGTCCCGATGCGAGGTTCTTCGTCAAAGACATTATTAGTCCTTTTCAGAGACACTCTGAACATTGGGAATCATACTATGGGAGTCGTGCGGAGAGAAAACGCGCGTCCAGGAAAACCGATACCCGCGGCGGGGCTCGGCTTTGCCAACCAATCGGGAAGGTGGATTAAGATAAAGAAGTCAAACTATCCGGAAAATCCTGGCTACTCCTTCATGCCTAGTTCACCGATTTTCGCATGAACGTCGGCTTGTTGAGGTCGATTTGAGAATCGGAGTCAGCCGGTGCACCCTTGACGGCGCTCGCAGCCGCAGCCCATAGAGGCAAACCATTTTTGCCCGATTCCGGAAGCCGGGCAGCAGGAGTCACGGCGGCGGCCAAATGCGTAGCGATGACGGTTATCTTGATTGCCCCGGTTAGCCGTTCATCAATCACGGCTCCAAAAATAATGTGAGCTTCCGGGTCCGCCTCGTCGTGAATCAGATTCATCGCTTCGCTTACCTCGAAGAGGCTCATGTCGGGGCATCCCGTCACATTAACGAGCAACGCTTTGGCGCCCTTGATCGAGGTCTCTTCGAGCAGCGGACTGTTTATCGCTCGGTGCACAGCCTCAATCGCTCGATTCTCGCCGACCGCTGTGCCGGTTCCCATCAAAGCGATACCCTTGCCCTGCATTATGGTATTCACATCGGCGAAGTCCACGTTGATCAACCCGGGAAGGGTGACAATGTCGGAGATGCCTCGAACCGCCTGGCGCAATACACCATCTGCCAGCCCAAATGCATCGAGGAAGGGAATCGCTTTGGTTACAGACCTCAGGAGGCGCTCGTTGGGAATAGTAATGACGCTATCCACGCACCCTCGTAGTTCTTCAAGCCCTTGCTCGGCTTGAATCTCACGACGCCGGCCCTCAAAGAGAAAGGGCTTGGTTACAACCGCAACCGTCAGAGCCCCAAGCTCGGTAGCGAGACTTCCTATGATGGGCGCGGCGCCGGTTCCGGTTCCGCCCCCAAGGCCAGCCGTCACGAAGATCATATCGGCGCCGTCGAGCGCATCGACGAGCTTGTCGGTATCTTCGATGGCGGCCCTTCTGCCGATCTCCGGATTACCTCCCGATCCCAGCCCTCGTGCGATATCCTCGCCGAGCTGGATCTTGACTGAGGCTTGCGATTTCATCAGCGCCTGGCGGTCGGTATTTGCGACAATAAACTCGACCCCCTCCAGGCCATCCTCGATCAACCTGTTAACCGCGTTGCCGCCGCCACCGCCGACACCTATGACCTTAATCCTCGCACCCTTGACATCTTCGAGATCGGCAAATGTAATCGCCTCGGATTGATAGGTCTCCCTTTCATCTGTGAACATATTGGGCCTCCTCGCTGATGAGCTAAATTTCGCGGCGGGCATCGCTAATCCGGCTTGGACATTCTGGGTGTAACTAACCGCTCCCTCGATACCGCCAACAAAAGGTAGGCTGACCATTGAACGAAATCCCGAAAGAGAAGTCAAGAGGCCGACGATGCAAAATATTTTTGCTTTGCACACTTAATGTGCAAATACGCAAACTCGCGCAGTGTCCCCCAACATACTGTATACAAGGGCAGAATCCACCGAAACCAGAGGGCGAACCCACGGGCCGGTTAACAAACCGATACCCAACATTAAAGCTAACCAGATCCTGTCCATATCGCGTCGAGATCACGGCCCTCTTTGTGCCCTCTGCTGCTGATGTGATGCTTGAGGTATGTTAACGCTTCGTACTTGATTGGCGTTTAATACTGGCGTTTAATGTTCGAACGTGAAACAATGCCCGGCGGCCTGATCGTAAGCAAACTGATTCCCTGGCTGGTTACAATAAGCTGACTATGACGCGATTCTATTCGTTCTACGTCGATGCCGCCAAGATTGCCTTTCAGTCTATCTTTTCACACAAGCTTCGCGCTTTTCTAACTCTCATCGGAATTATCATCGGAGTCGCATCTGTGGTTGTAGTAGGTGCATCAATAGACGGTTTGAACGCTTACGTTGTTGACAAGATTTCGAAGATCCTCGGGGCAAACCACTTCATGGTCGCGCGCATCGCCCACGTTGGAAACATGACCGAAGAAGAGTGGGAAAAGATGATGAAGCGCAACAAGGTCCTGGACTGGGAGGACCTCGACTGGCTTATCAACAAGTGCACTTCGTGCCAGGAGGTTGGGGCCGAAGCTGACTGGCGTCTTGATCTGAAGCACGACGGGCAGGACCTGTTTGGAACACAGATCGCCGGCGTAACGGCTAATTTTGCGGACATCGAAGACAAGACCATCTCGGAAGGACGTTTCCTGCTTCCGCATGAAGTCGAGCACTCGGCAATGGTATGCGTCATTGGAATGGATTTGAGAGAGAAGTTCTTTGCCGGATTGGACCCGATTGGCAGGACGCTTGCTATTCAGGGTCTGCCGATGACCATCGTGGGCGTCGAGGGAAAACGTGGTTCCATGTTTGGCCAGTCGCTCGACAACAATGCGTACGTCCCACTCACAACCTATCAGCGTATGTTCGGACGCCGGCAGAGCCTGCAGCTTCACGGTAAGGCACGCAACCGCGAGGCGTTTGACCCTACGATCGAACAAGCGCGTATTTCTTTGCGAAACCGGCACAAGCTAAAAGGCAATGAGGAAGACGATTTCGGTTTGGTCAACGTCGAACAGGTGAACAATCAGATCGATCAGGTTACTGGAGCGATTACAATGGCGGTTATCCCGATCACATTCATATCACTGGTGGTCGGTGGAATCGTCGTCATGAACATAATGCTGGTCAGTGTAACCGAGCGCACGTTCGAGATCGGTTTGCGCAAGGCCGTCGGCGCGAAGCGCAAACACATTCTGGTTCAATTCCTGATCGAGTCTTCTGTATTGTGCGCTTTAGGCGGTGCGCTTGGGTTGTTGCTTGCCGGCGGCATTGCGTGGTTGATCGGCCAGACTACTCCGGTACCGATGAGCATCACGTTAACTTATGTAGTTCTGTCAATCGTGGTCTCCAGCGTAATCGGAATGGTGTTCGGTATTTATCCCGCGCTGAAAGCCGCGAAGCTCGATCCAATAGCCGCGCTGAGCAAGAACTGAAGGTGAAGCGGTGAAGCTGACAGCATTAGTTCCAAGTGAAACGTTCAAGATGGCGCTGGACAACGTGCGCGCGCACAAGTTCCGTAGCTTTCTCACCGTGCTGGGCATAGTCATCGGCGTGACCACGGTCATAGCCATCGCTTCAATTCTCACCGGCCTGCGCGCCAACATAGTCAATTTTGTCGAAGAATACGGCACCAACAACATCTACGCTTTTCACTTATCGACCGGGATATCTTTCTCCCACGATCGGTCGGAACGAACAAGAAAGCCTTTGCGGCCAGAGGATGGCGAAGCCATCAAAGAACTGGCGAGCGCGGTCGAGGACGTTGCCAACGACGGCTTCATCGAGTGGAATTTCAACAAGACACTCACTTACGCCGGCCAGACGTACAAGCAGGGGAATCTGGAAGGGGTCTCAGCCAACTACGGCACGATCACAAACCTGTCGCTTCAAGCCGGGCGATTCATCTCCGAGATTGACGATCAACATCGTCGCGATGTGATGGTGATCGGGAAGGGGGCGGCCGAGGCGCTATTCCAGGGTGGCATCGATTCGATCGTCGGCAAAGAGGTGATGATGAACGGTAAGCCGTTCGAGATCATCGGAGTACTCGAGCCGAGGAAGGGTAATTTGCTTGGTCAGAGCGAGGAGAATCAAGTTCTGATTCCGTTTCGCACCATGCGTAAGGTTTCGCCAAGAAGCGAGTGGATGATGCTTACGATTCGCGCTCGCACCGGTCAACTGCAAAAAGCACTCGATCAAGTCGAGGACATCCTGCGGCGTCAGCGCGCAGTAAAGTACGACGAGAAGGACAACTTTGACCTGACGACTGCCGACCGGTTCATCGAGCAGTTCGACAGCATCACCGCGATGGTCGGACTGGTCGCCATCGCGCTATCGAGCGTCGGCCTGCTTGTCGGAGGCATCGGCGTGATGAACATCATGCTCGTGAGCGTCACAGAGCGTACTTCGGAGATCGGCGTGAGAAAAGCCATCGGCGCGCGACGACGAGACATCACAAATCAATTTCTTTTCGAGGCGATGACGCTGACGTTTCTTGGCGGTGTTTTGGGCGTGTTGTTAGCGATAGGCGTCAGTCAAATAGTAGTGCTTATCTTCCCCTCGCTTCCGGCGTCCATTCCTCTTTGGGCGGTGATTACCGGTTTGGTCGTTTCTATTGCGATTGGGCTGGTCTTCGGCGTGTGGCCCGCCAGAAAAGCCGCTCGTCTCGACCCCATCGAAGCTCTAAGGTATGAGTAAGCGAAATGTACGAGCGGCCCTCCGTGGCCGTTCCTCTTCACCGACAAGACACTTACTCGTACGCGGCCGCAGGGCAACCCCCTCCATAACTGAGAAAGAAAGAGGGGCGGCCCCGGAGCGCCGCCCGTACAGGTCAAGTCGTCAGCCGGCTGTAGATTCCCGGAAGCCGCTCGGGCAGGCTCAGCACGTCGTCGATGATTGTGTATCCAACCTCACCGTACATATCTTTTAGCTGGTCTTCGGACTCGCGATCGATGGTTATGCAAAAGGGCGTGATGCCCTCAATACGAGCTTGCCTCAATGCCATTCTCGTATCCTCGCGAGCGTAACGGCTGTCACCGTAGTCGTGGTCATAGGGGCGCCCGTCCGACAACACGATCATCAACTTTGTACGCGCGTCCTGTCGCGACAATCTGGTTGTCGCGTGCCGAATCGCAGCCCCGAGCCTGGTGTTGTTCTGATACGAAATCCCGCCGATGCGCCGCTCAACCTCAGCTGAGTAGCCCTCTGAAAAGTCTTTGATGATATAGAACTTCACGTTGCGCCGCCCTTCGCTTGTGAAGCCCTGCATTGAATAGGCATCGCCAACTGCCTCTAACGCTTCACTCATCAATACCAATCCTTCTTTCTCGATATCGATTATTCGCTGGCCGGGCTGCGTGTAAGGACGATTTGGGTATCGGCTGATCGTGCGGGCGGTCGAGCTCGACATATCGAGCAGAAATGAGACGGCGACGTCGCGCTCGCGCCTGAGCTTGCGCGTGTACAGTCGATCATCGATCAAACCAGTGCTTCGCTTATCGAGAGCGTAGTCGATCACTGCCTGAAGGTCATAGTCTTCGCCGTCTATCTCGCCTCGAATGCGCCTCAGGTTCTCCGGTCTTAACAACTGAAACTGGTAACGAATCGAGGAGATGACGCCGGAATATCGGCTTCGAACGAGCTCGACGAACCCGCGAGAGCCACGCGCTCCGGCTCGTTCTATGATTCGGCACCAACGCGTGCGATAGTCCGCAAGCTCTCGATCCCATTCGTCATAGTAGAAAGCGCGGTCGCCCTTATCGAGATCCTGCTCGGGGCTCTCGGGCCCGCTGGTGCGATTGAAAATATCCTGGTCGGGGTTGATCTCTTGCTGCTGCCCGCTGTTCCAAAGGCTGAAAGGATCGTCTCGTACTTCCACCTGCCGGCGTTGCCCGGACTGATCAGCGTCGGAGCCGGCGAGGGACACCTCTTCGCCCTTCGTGTCTCCTCCTTGACCGCTTTCGCCGCTTTCCTCGCTCCGAGTATCGGCTTGACCGGGTCGCTCGACAAAGAATTGGTAGATTCTAAGGGTTGCCATCAAAGATTCTGCGACCGTGGCACCCTCACGAAAGATGTAGTCGCTCAAGACCCGCTCGATCTCGCGGACGACAGTTGGATAGGATCGACGGGCCTCTTCTGTAGGCCGGCCGCAGACGGCAATTTGAAACAGCAGCTCGAAGGGAAGAAGCTCGTGAGGTATCTTGTCAGTTTCCGGCCTTCGTTCGATTAGCCGCTGTCGGACGAAATCGAGATCGCGTCTTATGCCGCGATACACCTGGCGAAGCAAAAAATCGATTCTCCCGTTTTCGATGGTAGTGAAAAGACGTGTTGCGAGATCGCTGTCGGGAAACTCACCAAGCGCTGACAGAAACCCCACAGTTTCTCCGCCGTCGGTCGGCGATTGAGAGATCGTGCGGCCTGCCGGTTCTTGAGATTGCTGATTAAAAGCAAAACGTATCTCATCTATTGCTGCAACTATGCCCGGCGCACCCTGCGCGAAGGTGAGGAACTCAACCTGGCCGGCAGCGTGCGCCGCGAGCACCTTGAACAATCGGAAGTTTTCGCTCTCATCCTCAAACTCAGCCACAACCGAAGGCAAGTAAATAGTGCTCCCGTCGCCGATCCTGGCCTCGTCGGGTATTGAAGCCAGCGATGCGACGTGAAGCGATCTTCCGGTTAAACCTTCAACGTAAAGCCTTAGGGTATGGGATACCGAATCGAGCGTCAGGCCGCCTTCAATCTTGAACAACGCTTCCTGGCTTGCTTTTGACTCGAGTGAATAGTAGGCCTGTACACGTCTCGAATTCTCGGTAGCCTTCTCAAGACCACGCCGGGCCCAATCGCGAAACTGGCCAAGCGACGCGGCGGTGAGCGCGAGCGGGCTGGCCTTGAAGCACTCGACTGCGGCGATGGTGCTTCGCTGGGAGATCTCCTCGACTATCTCCAGGACCGCGGAAACCGCTTGAGTTCGCCGTTGCGGACCAACACGCGCGGCGAGTTCGGCCACTATGTGCGGACTCTGCTTCATGAAGTGATAACTGGCTGCGTTTCCCTGCATGCCCACACGCCTGGCCAGTGCGGTCCAGCGCTCGAAGGCTTCGTTACCGGCGATGATGAGCACCCGGCTCGCCGCCTTGAAATACTGAAGAGCCACGCCGCCGGATCGATCAAGATAGGATTCGGTGATATCGAGTAGTCTCTGTACCGACGACTGATCTGCGGCGTTAATTACCGCCGGAAGCTCGGTGAAAAAATCCGCTGCGGTTCCTCCCGACCTGAACGCAAAGGCGGCTGTGAGCTTGAGCGCCCGCTTAGTCAATTCGGCATCGCGGTTCGCCTCAATCTGAGACATGACTTGAGGTGCCGCCAGAAACAGATCATTGCTGTGTTTGACTGAATGCCTTGCGAGCTCCAGACAAATAGTGAGAATCTGCGCGACGTTCTCGTGATCGCTGATCGATTCGATAACACGAGAAGCGGAATTAAAAGTCTCCACCGCGGTATTGGCTGAGAGAGCGGCTTGCTTGTTAACGAGCCTCAGCACGGGCGAGCGCATTTCTTCGGGAATTGCCTCAAGCGTGGCGCTACTCGACTGAAAGAAAGCGATGGCCGCATCCGGGCTGGTAGCCGAAAGCCGCTTTCCTGCTTCGCCCCACACTCGCAGATCACCAGCATCAATCAGTCGTGAGACCTCAGGGGCCGCCTTAAGCATCTCGACCGCTGCTCGGAGGTTTGTCGCCGCAAGCGCGACTCCTATGTCGGTGCTTAGGAGGACTCGTTCAGCGGGCAGACCACCGAGCCGCTTAACCAGATTCTCAATAGTCGACCCGCCGACGCCCCTCAAGTGTTTCTTGAGTTGCTTCTTGAGGTCCTTCTCCATCTCTTCCATCGTGGACTGATGATAGCAAAGCGCGGGGTCAACTAAAAAGTTTGTTGCCCGGCAACGATTCTGCTTGCGTTGACGGGTGCGGTTGGCGTACAAAGATGAATGAATCATCATTCAGTTTTCAAATCCTGAGGTAATAAGGCGCGATGGCATCTGTCAGGCGGGGCTCCCAGTCTCAACGAAAGACAAACGGCAAGTACGAAGCAATCCTTCGATCCGCAATAAAAGTTTTTGCCAGCAGCGGGTTCTTTAACTCAAAGGTCGCGGATGTCGCTCGCGAAGCCGGAGTCGCCGACGGCACCGTTTATCTCTACTTCAAGAACAAGGACGACATACTCGTATCAATCTTCAACTACTACATGGAAGAGGCCCTGGCGGCGGGCAAGGCGAGCCTTGCCAAAACGGATGATCCGATAGAAAAGTTGAGACGAATCGTTCACGCGCACCTCGAAAGCCTCGGACGCGATCGTAATCTCGCCATCGTGTTTCAGGTCGAGCTGCGGTCCTCGACAAAGTTTATGGAGCAGTTTTCTGCTACCAAAGTCTCTGAGTATCTTGAGTTGATTCGCGGCGTCCTTGAAGAGGGCCAGCAGCACGGCGCGTTTCGGCCCGCGCTGAACACAAAGGTCGCCGCGAAAATGTTGTTCGGCGCGCTAGACGAGATGGCAACAAACTGGGTGTTGAGTCGGAAGCGGTACAGCCTGGCTTCAACCGCCGAACCGTTGCTGGATGTTTTCTTGAACGGAATCGGTAGCGCGGTCAAAAAGTCGGCCCGCGCGAATTAGTCCAAACCGAATTAACAAGGCAGGGAAGTGTCATGGGCGCCACGCCCAAAACCATAAACGAGGTATTCAACCACGCGGTAGATAGTTATCGCGAATCGGAATTCCTGCGTTTCAAATATGAGGAAGGGTGGCGCTCGCTGACCTATGGCGAAGTTGCGCGACGCGTCAGAGAACTCGCTCTCGGACTGCATACGCTCGGACTCAAGAGCGGAGATCGAGTCGCGATCTGGTCTGAGAATCGGCCAGAGTGGAACCTTGCGGACCTTGCTACGCTTGCGATCGGCGCGGTCGATGTTCCAATCTACGCGACTCAGTCGCATACGCAGGTTGAATACATACTCGCGGATTCGGCTTCCAGAGCCATTTTCGTGTCATCGCGGTTTTTGGAAACCGCGCTCTCAATGAAGCGCCGCCTTGCGGGACTGGAATACATAATCCAGCTAGACCCGGCAGACACTCAACAGGATACGGTCGTCACAGTCGGGGAACTAGTTGAGAAGGGCCGCATCTCATATGGAGAACAGCCGCGCCTTTACGAGAGCCTCTGGCAGGCTGCGAACCGTGAGGATCTCGCTACGATTCTTTACACCTCCGGATCGACTGGCGAGCCCAAAGGAGTAATGCTAACTCACAAGAATCTGACGGCGAATGTGCTGAACAGCGCTCATTGGCTTCAATTCGATGGCAGGCACGAGCTTGCGCTGACGTACCTGCCCTTCACTCATATATTCGAGCGCGCGGTTTGGTATCTCTATGCACACCTCGGAGCGACGATCGCTTATGCCGAGAGCATCGACACCGTCGCGAAGAATCTACTTGAGGTTCATCCCACTGCGATGACCAGCGTGCCGCGCATGTTCGAGAAGATCTACACGAAGATAGTTGAGCGCGGATTGTCCGCAGGGTTTCCAAAACGTCAGATCTTTCTATGGTCATTATCGGTCGGAAGACGTTGGGCGGAAAGGAAGGACCGAGGTGACCGGGTCGGCCTCTTGCTGTCATTCGCACACAAGGTTGCAGATGCGCTTGTTTTTAAGAAGTGGCGCGCCGCGCTTGGAGGGAATATCCAGACCCTGATATCCGGCGGAGCGCCGTTGGCGCCGGAGATCGCCTATCTGTTTCTAGCTGCGGGCATGCCGATTCTACAGGGCTACGGCTTGACCGAGACTTCGCCGTCGGTCTCGTGCAATACGGAAAAGCGCAACCGCATTGGCACGGTTGGGCCGGTGATGGATGGCGTCACTGTTCGCATAGCTTCAGACGGCGAGATTCTGGTTATGGGCGACACCGTGATGAAAGGCTATAGTCGCGTCGAGGATAACGAGGAGGCGTTCACACCCGATGGTTGGTTTCGGACCGGGGACATCGGGCACATCGACGCCGGCGGTTTTCTGGTAATTACCGACCGCAAGAAGGATCTGATCAAGACAAGCGGTGGAAAGTACATCGCGCCGCAGCGTGTTGAGAGCCTGATCAAGTCGAGCCGCTTCGTCTCTCAAGTAGTGGTCGTCGGCAACGCGCGCAAGTTCGCTTCGGCGCTGATCGTTCCGAACCTGGAACTTCTGCGCGGATACGCAACGATGAAAGGCATCGAGTATGGCGGAGACTCCGAGCTTTTAGCTGAGCGCCGGATTATCGATCTAATCGAGCGCCAGGTCGACAAGTTCACGAGCGAACTGGCTCGATTTGAAAAGGTGAAAAGAGTAGCGCTGCTCGAGAACGAATTCACCACTGAGTCGGGTGAGCTTACGCCCACGCTGAAGCCCCGACGGAGCGTGATCGAAAAGAAGTATGCCACGGTAATCGACCGGTTATATGAGGAGCAGGGTTCTAAAGTGGCAGCGGTCTGAAACATGTAGGGGCGGCCGTCCGTGGCCGCCCCGTTCACATAAACAATGTCGCGTTGCCGCAAACCGGGGCGGCCACGGAGGGCCGCCCCTACATGGACAGAAGGAGACGGACAGTGCGCTATAGGATTAACAAGGTTGCGGTGCTTGGTTCGGGCACGATGGGTGCCCAGATAGCGGCCCATTGTGCAAACGCGGGACTTGAAGTGTTGCTGTTGGACATAACACCTAAGGAGCTGACGAAACAGGAAGAAGCGCGAGGTCTGACCCTTGAAAGCAAAGCGGTCAGAAACCGAATCGTCAATGGCGGGCTCGACGCGGCAAAGAAGATCAAGCCTGCTGCCTTCTTTTCCCCACGCGTGACTGGCCTCATCAGCACCGGGAACTTCGATGACGATCTCGAAAAGCTTTCGTCCGCCGACTGGATCATTGAGGCGGTGATTGAAAAACTGGAGATCAAGCGTGATTTGTTCTCGCGCGTCGATCGCTTTCGCAAGACCGGCACTATCGTAAGCTCGAATACATCCGGAATCCCCATAAGGGCGATGTCAGAGGGAATGTCCGAAGACTTTCGCAAGCATTTTCTGGGAACACATTTTTTCAACCCGCCACGCTATCTGAAACTGCTCGAAGTCATTCCAACCGCGGATACGCAGGAAGAAGTCGTCAGCAACATCGCTGACTTCTGTGATCGCCGGCTCGGCAAAGGAATTGTGTTTGCCAAAGACACTCCGAACTTCATCGCCAATCGCATCGCTACCTTCAGCTCCTTGAATGCGGTTCGAGTGATGATGGAGGGAGGCTACTCGATCGAAGAGGTCGATGCGATAACCGGGCCGGTCGTCGGGCGTCCGAAGTCGGCTTCGTTCAGGACGACGGACATAGTCGGTTTAGATACGGCTTTGTATGTCGCGGAGAACCTCTATCAGGCGGTCCCGAATGATGAGCGGCGCGATGTGCTTGTTCCACCGGATTTCATGCGCGAGATGGTTAAGCGCGGATGGACCGGTAACAAAGCCGGGCAGGGCTTCTACAAGAAACAACGCGGCGAGGGCGGCAAAACTGAGTACGAGGTTTTCGACTACAAGACTCTCGAGTACAAGCCCGCTGAGAAAGTTCGCTTCCCGTCCATCGATGCAGCAAAAGCCAACGAGAACACGGCCGAGCGAATTCGCGCTTTGATCTACGGCAAGGATCGAGTTGGCGAGTTCCTGTGGAAGACCATCAGCGCGAATCTGATCTACACCGCGAATCGAATCCCTGAAATCGCCGATGACATCGTCAATATCGACAACGCCGTGAAGTGGGGATTCAATCACGAGCTCGGGACCTTCGAGCTGTGGGACGCGATCGGCGTGGAGAAATCAGTCGCGAAGATGAGGGAAGAAGGACAAGAGATCCCACCGCTTGTTCAGAAGCTGCTAGACTCAGGCAAGAAGAGTTTCTACGAAAAGCGCGAAGGCCGGACCTACTATTTTGATTTCGCGTCCGGCGATTACGAGGAAGTTGCTCCGCGGGCCGGCGTTACGGTTCTGAAGTCCCTCAAAGATCAAAGCAAAGTTATCAAGAAGAATGCGTCGGCATCATTGATCGATCTGGGCGACGGCGTTGCGTGTCTCGAGTTTCATTCGAAGATGAACGCGATCGGCGCCGACACGATCTCGATGATGAACTTCTCAGTTAAGGAAGCCGGTGAAAACTATGAAGCTCTGGTGATCGGCAACCAGGCTGAGAACTTCTCGGTCGGCGCGAACATCATGCTATTACTGCTCGGCATTCAAGAGGGCGAGTGGGATGAGATCGGGATGTCGGTTCGCCAGTTTCAAAACGCGAATATGAATCTGCGCTATTCGGCGAAGCCGGTGGTTGTTGCGCCGCAAGGCATGGCGCTGGGCGGCGGCTGTGAGATCACGATGCACGGCGACAAGGCGCGAGCGGCTGCCGAGTCCTACATCGGGCTCGTAGAAGTCGGAGTTGGCTTAATACCCGGCGGCGGCGGCGTGAAAGAACTCGTGTTACGCGCGGTGGAAGACACGTCGCCCGAGGAAGACCTGTTCAACCGAATCAAGAACGTTTCGCAGACAATTGCAATGGCTCGAGTATCAACTTCAGCGGTCGAAGCTCGCGAGCTTGGGTTCTTGCGTGAGAGCGATCACATAACGATGAATCGCGACCGCTTGATCGAAGACGCCAAGCAGACGGCGCTTGCGATGGTGAGAGAAGGCTACGAGCAGCCGCATCCACGAACGGACATTCCGGTGCTTGGTGAACCGGCGCTTGCGACGATCAAGATGGCAGTTCATATGATGGTTCGAGGTGGATTCATCAGCGAGTACGACGCTCACGTAGCGAAGAAGCTGGCTCACATAATCACCGGCGGCGACCTGTCACATAAGACGCTCGTGTCGGAGCAGTACTTATTGGATCTCGAACGTGAAGCGTTTGTTTCGTTGTGCGGAGAGAAGAAGACTCAAGAGCGGATTCAACATATGCTGAAGACTGGCAAGCCGCTGCGGAATTAGTCAGGAAGGAACAAGACTATGCCAATTTTGTCCATGTTCTACGGCATCGTTGTACGTATGTTTTGGAACGATAACGATCAGCACCACTTGCCGCACGTACATGCTGAATACTCCGGACATAAAGCGGTGTTCGACATTACAACCGGAGAAGTGTTAGCTGGTGAACTGCCTTCCAACAAGTCCCGGCTGATGCAAGCGTGGATTGAAATACACAGGGATGAACTACTGGCCGATTGGCAGTTGGCCGTAACCGGTGAAGAGCTATTTAAGATTGAACCATTGAAGTAGGCAGTGGCTATGAATCCATATGTGAAATCTGTAAGAGCTCTCGACGATTATGAGTTGGAAGTTCTGTTTGAGAATGGAGAGCGCCGAAGGTTCGACGTCAAGCCATATCTTGGTCGCGGTGTTTTCATGCGTTTAAAAAACCGTGGCCTGTTTAGCGCTGTTCGCGCGGTTGCTGGCTCCATCGAGTGGCCGGGCGGGCTCGATCTCAGTTATGACACTCTTTATATCCGAGGAAAGACGGTTTCGGAGCAGATCGAGGGCGCTGCTCAAACAAAGCAAGCCAGTGACGTGGAAGAACAATCGCTCAAGAGCAGGAATCAGTCAGTGATGGACAACCGCACTGGATACAAGTCCTCAGATAGACAATCAATATCTACAGCCGATGGGTTAGCGGTTGCGGGCAAGGTCGTAAGGATGGCGCAAGAACATAAGATCAAGTGCGCTTTGTATGGCGGCCTTGCGATGCATGTGTACGGATTCACCCGAGCGACGGTAGATGTGGATTTCATAGCTTCCGATAAACTGCCGCTGCCGGCCACTAGAGAATTGGAGATGGGCGGCGAAGCCTACACCGTCCAATCAGACGAGGCGAAAGAAATAGAGGTCGATTGGATCATCCGGGCTGATGACAAGAAAGAAGTTTACGAAGCAGCGCTGGCCGGAGCTACATCGACAGAAGCCGGGCTGCCGATCATAACACCTGAGTGGATGGTTATTCTGAAGTACCTGGCTGGCCGGGGTAAGGATCAAATTGATTTGATGTGGTTGCTGAGAGAAGAGGCATTGGTCAACCGCGATCTGGTGAAACAACACCTCAGCAGTCTGTTTGGACGATATGCATTTTGGCCGGTCGCGGATATGGATAACTTGTTTCTTGAGGCTGACGTTATGAAGGCAAGAGACCAAAATGGAGAATAGCGACCACCACCGAGTCAAGTTGCAGATGAAAGAATGGTCTCGTACTGCAAGAACCTTCGTGCAGGCAGGTCTCGCTGCGCTGTGTCTGCTTGCTGCCGTGCAGGCGCAGGATACGCCGCCGCGATTTGAAGACTTGCCGGTTGGGAAACGCTTTACTGGCAAGCCAGCTCCCGTTCTTCTGGCGAGCCGAGACGCACGCAGATTTCGCACGTCAGTTAGAGAACACGCGTCGGACCCTCCGAACTTTGCAGGACATTACGTAGTCGTGGATATCGGCTGTGGAGCGGCCTGCGTGCAGTTCTTCATCGTCGATTCGATTACAGGTAGGGTGTTTACTCCACCGTTTTACCTTGTGTGGGGCTTAATGGACGACCAACAGGAACTCGTATCACAGTACCAACCGCAATATCGAGTTAATAGCAGGTTGCTTGTTGCGTTTGGCTCCCAACAGAACAATGGCAAGGGAGTGTACTTTTACAAGTGGCAAAACAATAGATTCACATTGGTTCATAGAGCCTTGAAGAAAGACTAGGAATCGGTCGAATCGTTTTGGCAACCCGATGGGACTTGGAGAGCAAAACAATGAAAGAAGCAGTAATCGTCACATCACTACGAACCGCAGTCGGCAAGGCGCCGCGCGGTACTCTCAAAGACACAAGGCCCGATGACATGGCCGGCGCGGTAATAAAAGCCGCAGTCGAACGCACTCACGGGCTCGACCCGGCGATGATCGAAGACGTCATTCTCGGGTGCGCTATGCCTGAAGCAGAGCAGGGAATGAACGTCGCTCGGCAGGCTTCGTGGATTGCAGGCGTGCCAAAGGAAGCCTCGGCGGTCACGATCAATCGGTTCTGTTCATCAGGACTCCAGGCGATCGCGTTCGCGGCTGAACGAATCATGGCCGGCTGGGCCGACTGCATAGTCGCGGGCGGAACCGAAACGATGAGCCTCGTTCCGATGGGGGGACACAAAATCGTGCCTAACCCTGGGCTCGTCGAGAACTGGCCCGACTACTATCTGAGCATGGGCCTTACTGCCGAAAACCTTGCGAAGAAGTATTCGATCTCTCGCGAAGAGGCCGATGAGTTCTCGTTGCGAAGCCATCAGAAGGCGCTCGCAGCAATAAGCGAAGGCAGGTTCAAAGACGAGATCGTGCCTCTTTCGGTGAGGACAGTAGAACTGGACGCAAAAGGCAAAAGAGTAGTGAAGGAAGGCGCGTTTGATACCGACGAGGGCCCGCGACGAGACACTTCGATGGAAGGTCTTGCGAAACTCAGACCTGCCTTTCACGCTCGGGGAACAGTGACGGCCGGAAACTCTTCTCAGATGTCTGACGGCGCCGCCGCGGCAGTAGTGATGTCCGCGGATCGCGCGCGGGAGATTGGCGCAAAACCGATTGCACGTTTGATCTCCTTCGCAACAGGCGGCGTTGATCCCGACTACATGGGTATCGGTCCGGTTGTCGCGATTCCGAAAGCGCTGAAGATCGCCGGACTGACGCTTGATCAAATCGACTTGATTGAGTTGAACGAAGCGTTCGCCGCTCAGGCTCTTTCGGTTGTGAAGGAACTTGGCATCAACCTGGACAAGCTGAACGTGAACGGTGGCGCGGTTGCGATGGGCCATCCGCTCGGCTGCACTGGCGCGAAACTTACGGCTACTTTGTTGCACGAGATGCAACGTCGTGGCTCGCGCTACGGGATGGTGACTATGTGTGTAGGCGGCGGCATGGGCGCTGCGGGAATTTTTGAGTTGATGAATTAACCTGTAGGGGCGGCCCTCCGTGGCTGCCCCAGTTTTCAAGCCGACAGACTTCGTTTGACACGACTCTGGGGCGGCAACGGAGGGCCGCCCCTACAAGGAGACTAATTACTATGTCCAGCGCTGTAGAAACAAAGAAAGTAATAAAAGGCGGAAGCTTTATTCTTGAAGACCACGACCCCAGCGAGGTCTTCACACCCGATGATCTCAGTGACGAGCACTTGATGATCGCGCAGACCGCGCGCGAATTCACCGAGAAAGAAGTGATGCCGCTCGATGCCGAAATCGAATCAAAAGACTATGAGCTTACTCGAGCTTTGTTGAGAAAAGCCGGAGAGCTTGGCCTCTTGTCTATCGACATACCTGAGAAGTACGGCGGAATGGGACTCGATCTGCTGAGCTCGCTCGTCGCCTCTGAAGCGATGTCGGGTCAGGCTTCGTTCTCAGGATCGATAGGCGCGCACACGACCATCGGCACGCTTCCGATCGTCTACTTCGGAACCGAAGAACAGAAGAAGCAGTATCTCCCGAAGCTCGCGACCGCGGAACTGATTGGCGCTTACGCCTTGACCGAATCGGGCTCAGGTTCGGACGCACTCGGCGCAAAGACGAAAGCCGTTCTGTCCGAAGACGGAAAGCACTACATGCTTAACGGTCAGAAAATGTGGATCACCAATGCGGGCTTCGGCGATGTCTTTACGGTGTTCGCCAAAGTCGACGGTGAGAAGTTCACGGCTTTCATTGTGGAGCGGAGTTTCCCGGGAGTGTCGATCGCAAAAGAAGAGCACAAGATGGGCTTGCAGGGTTCTTCGACTTGCGCGGTCAACCTCGAGCAGGCGCAGGTGCCGGCCGAGAATGTGCTGGGCGAGATCGGCAAGGGTCACAAGATCGCTTTCAACATTCTGAACATCGGAAGGCTGAAGCTGGGTGTAAGCACGATCACCGGTTCGAAGCGGTTGACTACGATAGCTACCGATTACGCCAGGCAGCGCTTTCAGTTCGGTGTGCCGATCGCGTCGTTCGGCCTGATCAAGCATAAACTCGCCGAGATGGCGATTAGGACTTACGTTGCCGACTGCATGACCTATCGAACCGTCGGCATGATCGAAGACTCGCTGGCTACGATCGATCGAGACAATCCTGAGCAGATGCTCAAGGCAATCGAGGACTACGCGGTCGAGTGCTCTATTATCAAAGTGGTCGGCAGCGAGACGCTCGACTATGTTTCGGACGAGGCGGTTCAGGTGTTCGGCGGCAACGGCTACTCGAAGGACTATCCCGTCGAGCGAGCCTATCGCGACGCACGAATCAGCCGCATCTACGAAGGGACGAATGAAATCAACCGGCTGATCATTTCAGGTCAGATTCTTCGGCGCGCGACTAAGGGCGAGCTTGCCTTGTTCCCGGCGGCGAAGAAGCTGCAGGAAGAGATGCTGTCGCCGTCCTTACCCGAAGAGCCGGCCGAGGGAGTGTTCTCGCAAGAGCGTGTTGCGCTTGGAAACGCCAAGAAAGCTGCGGTCGCCGTGCTCGGGTCCGCCGCGCTGAAGTACCGGGACAAGGTGTCCGAACAGCAGGAAGTGCTTGCGGCTGCCAGTGACATCATCATGGAAATCTACGGTATGGAGAGCGCGATTCTTCGTACCGAGAAGTTCGTAGCCGGTCGTGGTGAAGCTGCTTGCGCCAATCACATCGATGCGACTCGCGTGTTCGTCAGCGATTCGATTCAACGAGTCGAGCATCAGGCGAAGACTGCGCTAGCTGCGATGTCCGAAGGTGATGAACTGAGAACGATGCTCGCGGTGCTTCGGCGTTATATGAAGTACACGCCGGCTAACACGGTAGCGGCTCGCCGTCGAATCGCGGACTCGATCATCGAAGCAGGAAAGTACAACCTGTGAAATGCTGAACGATGAGCGATGAATGATGAACCAAAGATCATTCAGCCGTTCATCGTTCATCATTCATCATTCATCGTTTATGAGGTTTCACCGAATCATTGTGCCGACGCCTTTCTATGTCGGCCCCGTCAATGTTTACCTGATCGAAGAGGATCCTCTAACGCTCATCGACGCGGGACCGCGCGACGACGCTTCGCTTGAAGGGTTGAGGTCGGGGCTGAGCAGGCTAGGTCACAAGTTCTCCGACATCAAGCGCATCATCATCTCTCACGCACACGCGGATCACTACGGTCTGGCTCAATTGGTCGTCGAAGAGTCGGGCGCGGCAGTCTACATTCATGAGTGGGACGCTCCCGCTGTTTCAGCCGAGATGGATTACGGAAGTTATCGCGCGCTGCTGACCTTAGCCGGTGTTCCGAAAGAAACGATCGATCACATGGAAGCGGGCTACGAGAAGTTCCGCGGCTTCGCCCATCCTCTTGCGCGGGTTGAGACGTTAAAAGATGAAGACGAGATTCTCTTCGACCACGAGAGCCTGACCGTGGTTCACACACCGGGACACACGCCAGGATCGATATGCCTGGTTCGCACGAGCAATCGGATGGTGTTTGCCTCGGACACGGTGCTCAAGACTATCACTCCAAATCCCGTGCTGAGTCCAGATCCTATTGACCAGAAAAAGCGGTTTCAATCACTAGGCGAATATCTGGTGTCGTTGGCGCGCATCCGCGCGCTCGCCCCAACAGTATTGAAGGGCGGACACGGTGAAGATGTTACGGACTACAACGAGCACTTTCATCGGATGTTTCGCTTCACGAAGGAGCGTCAATCAAAACTGGTGGCTTTGCTTCCGAAGAACGGGGCGACGGCGTGGGAGGCTTCAATGTTGTTGTTCCCCAACGCTCACGGATATCACCGCTTTCTGGCGTTGTCTGAAACTGTAGCGCATCTCGACTACGCGGTGGGTGAAAGCAAGCTTGTGATTGATAGAACGGGTGAGAGCGAGAACTATCTTTTGCCGCAGCCAACACTATCACAACAATACTATCGGAACGATTTCTGATTCCTACTTCTCTGAGATGGGCTACGCGAGTGATTCGCTCTCGATCAGCGTCGACGGGGTGGCCACCCTATTCGACCTACCGGCGCCGATTGAGTTATGAATTACATTGCGTGTTGTTCGAGAAATGCGCGGCGGTGCGGCCGATTAAACTGATCTGCAGCCGGCTGCTTGCCTGCCTTTCTGCTACATGCAATCATCTGGCATTCGGAGGCTGCTTATGAAATTCAACATTACGCTCGACCGTGATGAGGATGGCGTTTGGATTAGCGAGTGTCCATCTATTCCGGGTTGTGTTAGTCAGGGCAAGACCAAGGAAGAAGCTATTGAGAATATCAAGGACGCAATCGCCTTGTGTCTCGATGTGAGAGCGGAGAAGGGGCTACCTTTGACGATCGAGACGCAGCAGGTAGAGGTCGCCGCATAATGGCTTTACTTCCAGTCTTGAACGGACAGGAAGTTGTTCGCGTCTTTGAGTCCTTCGGATGGAGCGTCGCACGCCAGAAAAGCAGTCACATCATCATGACCAAAGAAGGTGAAATCGCAACGCTCTCAATTCCCAATCACAAAGAGGTAGCGAGAGGTACGCTGCGAAGTTTGATCCGCGCCGCAAATCTCACCGTGGATGAGTTCGCCGAAGCAAGTTGAAATCGCGTCAAATGTCCGCGGATAATCACCGCTTTCTGGCGCTTTCCGAGACGATTGCACATCTCGATTATGCTGTTCAACTAAAGCCGGGCTCGAATGAGTACGATTGATTCCTTAAGCGCGGACGAACTGCTCGCCGACGAAGATTGGTGGCGCATCTATGTTGATTCCTTTCCGGCAAGCGAACGAGAATCGCGGAACGTAATCGTGAAGAGCATTACGCAGGGAGTGGGAATCGCGTTGCGCGCACGCCGCGAAGAAAAGACAATCGGCCTGGCTACTACTCACATTCTGATGGACCCTCCGGCTGTGTTTCTCGTGTACCTGGCGGTGGCTGGACGCGAGAGAAGTCGAGGCACCGGCGGGGAGTTGATGAAGCGCGCCTGGGAATTGGGGACAGCCCATCTCTTAGCGCGTGGTCTGAGGCCGCTGGGGTGTGTGTGGGAAGTGGATCCTCCGGAGACTCAGGCCTCAGACGCCGAGGCTCGGCTGCGGCGCATCGCTTTTTTTAAACGGCACGGAGGGCACCTGCTGAATTGTCGATATATGCAACCCCCTGTGAACGGCACCACGGCTATTCCAATGACCTTGATGTTCATGCCGGCGAGCGAAGGAGCACCTCTGACATCTGAGGTAGTGGAGGGTCTCGTGCGAGCTATGTACTTTGAGAAGTACGGCAAGATCAACGAGATCGCCGAAGAGGTTTTGCATGGCCTGCTGGACTGGAGGTGAATCGTGACGGTGATTCTATGGGCTCTGGGAACGCTGCTGACTTTCATTCCTGTGATTATGTATGTGGTCTACGCGAAGCGCCGGTTGGGCACGCGGAGAGAGCTTTTGTTGGAGACGCTGTTGACCCTTGGCCTGGAAGACGCCTACATGAGAATTCGCCACGGCGAGGAATACGCCAAGTGGTGCCTGCAGGGTTACGACGATCGTATCAAAGAACTGAAGAGCGAGTATTTCGACCCCGACTTCAAGGCAGAAACGAGTCACACGGACTATTTCTGGCCAGTTACATTGATGACCGTTCTGAGCGCCCTGGGATGGTACATTGCGGTTGGCCGTTTCTATCCGCCGGCGGGTTCAGAACAGTTGAGCGCCAAGGTTCCGCTAATGTTCTTATGGGGATTCGTCGGCGCGTATCTAGCAAGCCTGATTGCGATAATCGACGACTTCCGCAAATATAGCCTGCTGCCTGGATCCTACTATTCGCTGTCATATCGGCTCTTGTTCTCCAGCACTGCCGCGCTTCTAGTAGGGCAGCTCCCGATTTTTCAAAGCAACGTCGAACCATTGATCGCGTTTGGCGTTGGGCTAATTCCAATAGAGAAAACCTGGGCGTTCATTACTGAGAAGGCGTCACAGAAGGTGGGCATTGGTCAGGCCGAAGGCGAGCTGGGAGCTGGACTGGCTGCCATCCAGGGTCTGGAGGATAGCAGAGACCGAAAGAAGCTGGTTGAGATTGGAATCACGTCAGTACAGGCCCTGGCGACTGCTGACCCTTTGTTGCTGTTTTTCCAAACTACATTTCCCATGCGCTCCGTCGTTGACATGATCGACAAAGCGATCTTGTACCTTTATATCGGCGAGAAGACAAAGGATCTTCGGTTGCACGGAATCAATGGAGTGATCGAGCTCCGAGCGCTGGCAAAGTTGATCGAAAAGGCTCCTGCATATCAAGGGGGCGGGGCCGCGACGGATGAACACCGGTTCAGCGGGTTTTTTGAGGGCGTCGACGCAGAGAAATTAGTCGCGAGCATTGCGGCAGTACTCGGACAAACCTCGGACGAACTGAAAGCGTTCGTCTACAACATATACTATGACCCCGTTGTGGTGTTTATCTACGATGTGTGGGGGCGCTATCTAAATGTTAGGGAGATGGAGAACCAACCTGTTGATGCTTCTAACCAGGCGAGTGCGAGAGCCGGGGGGCTGCCGCCCGCAGAGAGCTCAGCCAACCAGCCCAATCTACAACTCGCGAGTAAGACCGGTTCGGTTGAATAGACAAGATCACAGCGCGAGTTCGGCTGCTTCATCGGGTCCCGTCGCTGCTTCGAAAGGCGAACCACTGCGCTTCAGATGCCGTCGGGTCTGATTAAAAGCCGGACTTCCACGTAGTAACGAATTTATTCGTTACTGAGAATCCAAACGAATGAATTCGTTACTACGTGGGCGTTATCCGTTGCAAGTCCCGCTTTTTAATCACACCCAATGCCGTCACATTGATCCCGCTTAACGGCTGCTTTATAATCGCCGCCGAATGTCAGGCCATCCCTCGCAGTTCAATCTATGCGATTACTTTCTCGGAGAAGATCGGCTTCGTCAGCTCAATGAGAAGAGAGCTATCGAGTTTCGCAACAGCGGGCTTACGTACCGCGAACTTCGCGACGAAGTCGATCGGTGGTTGCGACGACTCACTAACTGCGAAACCAAAGAGGGCGATCGGGTAGCTTTGTTGCTCTACGACTCGCCCGAGTTCATCGCTTGCTTTCTTGCGGTGGTTTCACTGGGAGCGGTCTGTGTTCCAATCAATACGTTTCTAAAGCCTGGCGATGTCGAATTCATACTGAGGGACTCCGGTGCCCGTTCTCTGATTGCTGAGAGCGAGCTTCAAGATAGAACAGGCAGCAAAAGAAGCCCGAATCTCGCCAATATTCTAACGATAGACACGCAATCGCGATCCTTTCGCGTTGACGGGAGCGACGATTGGCCGAACGCGCGGGTCGACAGCGACGCGTACGCAGGCACGACGACTCGCGAGAGCGCTGCGTTTTTGCTTTATACATCGGGAAGCACCGGAACGCCGAAAGGCGTTCTTCATCGTCATGGCTCGATGCCATCCACGGTGCAGAACTACGCGGCTAACGTGCTTAAGCTTACTTCTGACGACAGGGTCTTTTCTTCATCGCGGATGTTTTTTGCATACGGACTTGGCAATAGCCTGACGTTCCCGCTCGCCGCCGGAGCGACGGTGCTACTTGAACCTGAGCGAATGAATGCCGAACGCCTCGCGTCGTTTATCGAAAAAGAAAAGCCGACCGTCTTCTTCGGAGTGCCGGCTGTCTATCTGTCGCTGCTGGACTATCGATCAAGAGGTGGACGAGTTGATTTCTCAAGCGTGCGCTTATGCGTATCAGCGGGCGAGGCACTGCCTTCCAGGATTTTTGAAGATTGGCAGCACGAGTTCGGGCTAACGATCCTGGACGGCATTGGCTCGACCGAGATGCTTCACATTTTCATCTCGAACAGAGAAGGGAATGCCCGCGCCGGTTCGAGCGGGATAGTTGTAGACGGCTACGACGCCCGCCTTGTTAACGACGCAGACGCAGACGTCGACGCGAATGAATTAGGCAATCTCTGCGTACGCGGAGGAAGCGCGACCGCAGGCTATTGGAATCGACCCGAGCTTACTGACTCGACGATCGCCGACGGCTGGGTTCGCACAGGGGATATCTACCGGCGTGACGCCGACGGATTCTTCTATCACATCGGACGTTCGGATGATTGTTTCAAGGTACACGGGCTGTGGGTCTCGCCGGTTGAAGTCGAATCGGTGCTGGTTTCTCACGAGGCCGTCTCAGAAGCCGCCGTCGTTTGCGCAATCGACGCAAGTGGTTTGGCAACCGCGTGGGCCTATGTGGTCATCCGACAGGGTGAGCGCACCGATGTTCCGGAGAATGCGCTCGAGAATGAGTTACGCAAATTCGCATGCTCCAGACTTCCGCAATACAAGGTACCTGCGCAGATCCGGTTCATCGAGGAGATGCCTCGGACTTCAACTGGCAAGATTCAACGGTACAAGCTGAGGGTAGGAAGCGAGCACTCGACCGGAGGAACGGATGACAAAGAGAAGTAAGCTTGCGAGCGCTGTTACGCTTTGTTTCGTGGCTGCGTCACTCGGCACCGTAGTGTTTGCACAGCAAGGTTGGGCGCAGCTGCAAACGATCAAGGCCGGCGCGGCAGATGCCGGCATAAGCTCGGTCTACTACGATGGTGATGATATCTGGGTTGTAGGCGCACATGGTTTGATCTCCAGATCGCACGACGACGGACAGACTTTTCAGGAGATGAACCAGGGAGTTGATACCGCGCTCAACGATGTCTGTGTAAGAAAGGACAAGATTTGCATCGTCGGCGACGGCGGTACAATTTTGAGAAGTACGGATGGCGGACGCAGCTTCGTCAAAATCCTGCGATCTGCTCGGCGAGGATCGCCGGGCGCCTCGGGCGACCTTGATCTTTATTCGGTTCAGTTCGCGGATGACAATCATATTTACATTGTCGGAGACCGTGGGCTGATACTCGAATCAACCGATGGGGGCACGTCGTGGCGCGAGCAACACAGCGGCACCGAAGCGCAACTCTTCCATTTGAGCTTCAGGGGTGAACGCGGCTGGATTGTCGGCACCGGCGGAGTGATTCTGCATACAGACAACGCGGGGAAGAATTGGTATTCCCAACGTGCATCGGGCAGCGATGACCTCAATCGGGTCTATATGATCAGTGATAAGGTTGGCTTGATCACCGGAGATAACGGCACACTGTTGCGCACCGAAAACGCAGGGGCAACGTGGGAGCGTGTTTCACTAAACGTGAGGGAGCCGCTCTTCGGGATGAGCTTCATCGACAAAAACACTGGCTGGGTAGTTGGCTACAGAGGGCGCATCATCCGAACTTACGACGGCGGGCGCAACTGGGTGGAGCAGAATAGCAACACGGGCGGCGATCTGTTCTCGGTTTCGTTTCACAAGAACCGTGGCTACGCGATCGGCCGCGATGGCTTGGTAATGCGGTACTACGAGAAACGATAGTGAACGAAGAAAGACGCGATTGCGCTTTCACTAGCGGCGACATCTCGTTGCAGTGGTCTTCATTTGCCGCCAGTTCAACATCTGCAGTAAAAGATAACTCTCAACTCAGCCCATAATCCGGCAGCTAGCCCATCCGCACATTTCCGTTCCGACACACATGTATACAAAAAAGCTGAAATGACTGGAAAGATTGTTGTTGACCTGCTGGTAGTTTTTTGTTATTTTTTGAGCCTCATCAACTCAGATGGGTGACGTGTTGAAATAGGAACGGTCCGCGTTAGCAGTTTCCGCGCGATGTCCGCTTTTCAGGTAGTCCAAGGCTGTTGTAGCAGGTCAGCCCCAGACTAGACTTTTTGCAAGGCGCAATAAATGTTCCAGCCCTTGTTCGTCCGACCCTTAACGCTCGACGAGCGGGAAGGGCTCAAGCAGTACTCCGAGTCTCCCAACAGAGAGCAAGCCACGCGGGCTGGCGTGATTCTGCTGTCCGCAGATGGCAAGACCGCTGCTGAGATAAATCAGTCGCTTGGCTCCCATCCCACCAACATCAAGAAGTGGATAAAGAAATTCAATTCGGACGGCCTGGAAGGAATATGTTCAAGGAAGCGTGGTCCGCAGGGCGGGCCCAGGCCCAATTTCACCTCGGCTCAAGTCGAGGAGATACTGCGGCTCGCGGGCATGAAACCCGCCGAGGCCGGTTATCGGTTCAAGGAATGGACCCCTCAAAAGCTCGCCACTGCGGCGATAGAGCAACGCATCGTGGATCGGATAAGTCAGGTGACGGTTCGGCAGATACTGAAGAAACAGAGCAATGGGAATGGCTATGCAGGCGTGGTGGGACCGACTCCACTCGCGCGCGGGGAATCGGCGAGGACCCTCGTCGATGGTACAGCTTTTCAACTTGGTGAAGCTGCATTGGCGCAGTCTCGTTATGAACCAGCGGCCGAGTACCTGTATGACGCGCTTGGGAGCACCAGCGATCCGGAGAATGAAGCCGTCACGCGATCGCTGCTTAGCAAGGCCCTCGAGGAGTTAAGCAAGTACGAAGAGGCGTACGGAGTAATTGGCAAGTACGAAGAGCCTCGGATGCTGGCGTCGTTGTCGCCGCGAACGCGTGCTCGTGTGAGACTGCGGCTGGGCTGGGTCAACAGCTTTTTGAGAAACCATCCTAAAGCGATCGCCGGACTTAATGAGGCGAAGCGGTTATTCCTCGAAATGGGTGACGACCTGGGGATGAGCGAATCTCACTATGCGCTCGGCCGCACTTATATCGAGATAAACGAATTCAGAATCGCGCGGGACCATCTTGTGGCGGCGGCCAGCTTTCAGAAGACTGCGTTGGATCGTGAACTGCTTGCCCAAATCTATAGACGACTCGGAATGGTCGACTTCAGTGAAGGCGCATTCTCAAGCTCCAAAGAAAACTATGTGAAAGCTCTGGACCTCGCGGAAGGCTCCACTAATACGAACCTGATCGGTGGGATCCTGCTTGATCTAGGGACAATTCTGATTCACGGGTTTCCTGGGGAGATCGAAGAATCAGCCAGGTATCTTGAGCGGGGAATTGTCTACCTCGAAAAGGGCGGACATAAAGATTACTTAGCGCTTGCCTATAACAACCTGGGTGATAACTTGCGCCACTCGGGTTCATGGGATGATGCAATCGAGAACCTGCATAAGGCCATAGGGGTATCGCAAGAGTTCACGAAGCCGAGTCACGAAGCTACTGGCAGGATCACGCTAGCGGAAATACTGTCAGCCCGTGGTCAATACGCAGAGGCCGAGGAGCAGCTCAAGGCGAGTCTCGATCTAATTGAAGTTATTGGGGACAAGTGGCTGGAGAGCAATGCACTGAGAATTCTGGCCTCAGTCCATCGCGGCACAGGTAGAACGGATCTCGCACTGAAGACGCTCCGAGATACGTTGCAACTTTCCACCTCAATCGGAGACCTGCACGGCGTGACGCTGGCGATGGTAGGACTGGCCGAGTTCCACATTTCGCAGGGTGGTCACGAACAAGCCGGAGAGTACCTGGAGCTGGCGCAGGGGAGGCTGAAGGAAGAGATGTACCTCCCAGTCTCCGGTTTGATTCAGCGATTGACGGGTCAGCTTGAGGCTGCATCAGGCCGATACGCGGAAGCCAAGCAGCACATCGCTCAAAGCGTATCGATCTTTACAACGACTGAAATACCATACGAGTTAGCGCGAAGCTATTACGCGATGGGACTGCTGGTGGCGAAGACGCACGATACCAGAGGCGCGGAATCTAACCTGGCTCAAGCCAAAGCGATTTTTGAAGGGCTAGGCGCTGAGCCAGACCTGGAACTGACCCAAAACGCGCTCGCGGCAGATTCAAAGTCGGAACCTACTCCGCAGGTATGGCGTGCCTCGCCTCCCAATGACGTTCTGTTGATGCAACGGTTGATAGAAGCTTCGGCTTCCCGCGAACTCCTGGTCCAGGAACTTGCCGCGGTCATCTACGAAAACCTCACCGTCGGCGCAGTAGTAATCTGTCGAATAGATAACGGTGGACACGCAGAACTTCTGGCTGCGCAAGGAATAAACCGGCACGAAGCGGAGAAACTGTCTGCGCGGTTGGATACTTCAATTGAGGAGACTATTAGCCAGCAGGCGGACGGATACCTGGTAAAACTCGGCGACAACGTCAATCCTCCCATCGTCGTCTACATTCGCGCCAATGGCTCGCTGGACCTCGGCAGGCTTCAGCCGCTGTTGAGGCAGGCTGAACTTGGCCTGGAGACCTGTTCTCTTCGCGTTGCCGCCCGCGGAGCAACAACCAGGAGCATCGAACACCGCATACAAACCATAATGCCGGGCTTCATAGTTGCCAGCCCGTCAATGTTTGACGTCATTGATAAGATCTACAAGATCAGAACAAGCGATGTTACGGTCCTGATAACCGGCGAGTCCGGGACAGGCAAGGAGCTTGTCGCGAGACACATACATAATCAATCTGCCAGACCTCGCGCAATCTTTCTCCCTTTCAACTGCACTGCGGCACCCAAAGAGATTATTGATAGCCAGCTCTTTGGCCACAGGCGCGGGGCGTTTACGGGCGCGACGACCAACTATCCCGGGATCATCAAGGCGGCAGACGGCGGAACGTTGTTCCTGGATGAAATTGGTGATCTCTCGTTGGAAGTACAGCCAAAGCTAATGAGGTTCCTCCAGGAAGGTGAAATACAGCCGCTCGGCGAAACCAAGCCTCTTAGAGTAGACGTTCGAATACTGGCAGCGACAAACACGGATCTGGAGCGTGCGGTTGAAGACGGGCGCTTCAGGGAGGATCTGTTCCACCGGCTCAACATCATTCGCATCCATGTGCCGCCGCTTCGTGATCGCAGAGAGGAGATCCCAGTCCTGGCCGCCCACTTCCTTGAACACTTTTCATCTCGAGCAGGAAAGCAGCCACTTACGATGACGCAGGAAGCGATCGATGCGCTGACCGAGCACGATTGGCCAGGAAATGTCCGGCAACTGCGAAACGAGGTAGAGCGGGTGGTGGCTTACGCAGTTGATGGGGCGCGCATATCAACAGAGGACCTTTCGCCCGAGGTTATTCACCCAAAGCGGCAGTATGTTTCTGACCGATCGAATCGCGGAGTGGAACAGATTCAAGGGGGCCACCGAAGCAACAGATACGGTCCGGGGATAAATGGCTACCGGGTTGCTGATCAGAATAACGGCGCTTCGCGACTAAAGCTGAAGGAGGCCACGGCGGTGCTCGAGCGCCAGTTGATTGGCGAGGCGCTGGTGCGCAATAGGAACAACCTGTCGCGCACGGCGATTGATCTGGGGCTCTCGCGCAGGGGACTGAGGCTGAAGCTGGCGCAGCTGGGGATTCAAAAAGAGGCCCGGACATAGTCCCGCCGCACCGAGTGGATGGCTCCCAAGCCGTTGAAAATACTGAAAAAAAGCTTGACAGATGGTGTGTTTGAAAATATGATCGCAATCTGATTGAGAAGTCTGTCTAGAGGTTGGCCCATTTACCGAATTCCTCGGAACGAGGTGCAAGATGAAGAAACGTGGAATGTTGAGTTTATTTCGAAGGATGCGCATCCTTGTCGTTCTGATGGCTCTGCTTCTTACCTACGGAACGGTAACTTATTCACTTCGTGCCTCGAATCCAATACAAGTTTACGCGATCAACGTGGGTGGCGTCACTGGTGCGACCAATAATACAGTCCTCGCCTATGGCAGATATATTTTGATAGCTCCCTTTTGGCCTTCGAGCGGAGTTGCCGAAAATGGCGACCTCGACTTGTCTCAACTCGATAACAAATTCCTGTACGTCATTGATACCAAGAAGCCGACTAACGAACCACTGACACAGAATCTTACGTCCGATATCTCTCAGAAGGGGACAGTCAAGACAATCTACTTTCCAACTAAAGTTCTATTCGATGCCGCCAGCAGCACGGTCTACGTGCGAGGAACTCGGTTTGAGGAAACGGAAGACGGGGTTACTCCGATTGATGTTATCGGGTACGTCCACATGAATCTCGACGAAAAGGGCAAGCCTTTATTCGATACAAGGGTTGTCCCGATCGACATCAAGGGTGTATCAGGCGGTTATGCCAGTGAAGCGCCGCAGGACTTCGCACTTGGCACCAACGGAAATCTGATGGTGTTCACGAATGGCGCCTCGATATTCTCGTATAACTTGAACCAGGGATACGTGAACGAACTGCCGATCGTTCCTACCAAAGAGTATCGCGCCGAGGACACCATTTCGTTTCTAGATGTGGACCAGGCAACCAATGTTGTGAGCGTTTGTTGGAATAAGAAGGTTACCGACGCAGATGGCAATACCAGCCTCTCATCAGACCTCTCGTTCTACCAGCTTGAAAAGGGCGGAGCGTTCACACCGATGAAACACGTGTCCGCCGATCAGTTCCCGAAGAAGACGGCGTTGTCTCGCGGAAGCAACATAACAATCGTTTCGGACGCTGATTCAGATTCAGAGTTTGCACTGTTCACGAGGAGCGACGGTTCTTTGTGCTGCGTGGATCTCAAGAGCGACGGCTTGGTAGCCACGGTCAAGCAACTCTACACTTTTTCGGAGATGGCTCAGACCAACACTGCTGAAGGAAGCCGCCTCCTTGTCCAGTACGACTCATCGACACGCACCATTGGGATAGTGAAGCCCGGATTCATGATACAGATATCGCGACCTAGCAATGGAAAGAAAGGTCGCATCTCACGTCCTTCGAACATACAAACACTTGGTGCTCCGGTGCTCGCGATGGCGAAGCTAAGCAAGAAGGGCAGGGTGGCGTCGGTCAATCTCTTCACTCACGAGTTCGAGGGCGAAGGCGGACTTTCAAATTTCGTGAGCTGGCAAGGTTCACAGTGGCTGATATCCACCTACTCAGGAAAACTGTTCTCGGCGGGAATCACAAGCGACCTTCAAAACTCCGCGCTTCAGCTCATGGGCGCGATCGGCGCGAGAGTCGAGAGAATCGACTACTACGGCGACCGCGAGAGTATCGTAGCAATCGAATCGTGTACGCTGGAGGATGACGGGTTACAGTTGACCTCTCCTGGCTCCATAGTTGTCGGCAAGGTTTTTGACCTCCAGAGCCAACCGAACAGCCCAGTGATCCAGGCTCTGCTGCCGACAGTATCGGTTCTCGGAAAACATGTTCCGGCCATTCGCAGACCGTGCAACATCAGACGCTAACCGTCTTCTCAGGACATTGCACGATAGTGCAGCCTACCTAAAAGGAGGGCCAGGACTGGCCCTCCTTTTGACTTTGAGAACACCATACTAAGTCAGCCCACGACTGTGCGCTCTAAGCTGCGCGATCCGGTTGGTCTCTCCCCCAACACAATTACGGCGCTGACTCGACCGCAGAAATAGTGCTATAGTTCTTTAACTTCAAACGTCTACCGCGGAGCGGGTGTGCATGTTTTGTCTTCGGATACCGCAAGCGTCTGGTTACTGCGACGGGTTATTTCGCGCTGATGGGCGCCTGCCAATAGCGGACATATCGAGATAGGGACTAGTCCACAATGGCATCCAAAGCGAACAATCCGAGGGCCAGTCACAATTCAACGGTCGTAAAGGATGCGCTTTGGTCGAACCAGTGGAGCGCGGTTCTGGATGCAGTTTCGGATCCCATCAGTGTCCATTCGGTCACTGGCGAGATCGTGTGGGCAAACAAGAAGCTTTGTGAAGTATACTCCATAACGCTTTCTGACCTTATGGGCTCGAGCTCTGAGGAGGCATTTCATACCGAAGGCGCCGTAACCTTGGATAATCAGGCCTGCGGTAGCCCGCAAATGGAATGTGAGGTCACTGTTCGCGGGAGAGTGTGGTCGGTAACGATCAAACCTCTGTCAGCTGACGGCAAGTCTCTCGGCTTCGTAAGGCAGATGCACGATGTCACCGATGAGCGGCGCGCTCGGGGACAATTGCTTGACGCGGAAAAGTTCGCCTCTTTAGGTCAGATGTTGTTTGGGATCGCGCACAACATTGGAACGCCGCTCAACATCATATCGGGCTACGCAGAGTTCCTGCTGATGCGAACGAAGCCCGATGAGCAAGGTCACAAAGAACTCACTGCGATAGTCAATCAGACAAAGCGCATAACGGTTCTTCTTAGCGAGGCGCTCGATGTCGTCCGACCTGGTCACAAGCCACTTTCCACGATTGACGTTAAGGTTCTCCTGGCGGATGTCCTCAACCTGGCGGCGCACTACTTTCGTGAGACAGAGGTAACGGTTCAACTGACTTGCGGAATGGGCTCGCCGCTGATATATGGAGAAGCGCCCCATTTGAGACAGTCGTTTTTTAGTCTCATGCTGAACGCGAGTCAGAGCGTCGGCGTTGGTGGACGCCTCGAAGTGGTCATTGCCGAGTCGCACGGAATGCCGGAGTATCTATCGGTGTCAATCTGGGGAACCGAAGGAGGCGGACAAGCCCACGACTTCTCTCGATCCTTCCAGAGTTTTGTTGATGGCGGCAACGAACCTGTCGCAACCGGCGTCGGATTATCGCTCGCCAAGCAAGTGCTCGATGAGGCCGGCGCGATGGTGGCCTTTCACGGGTCTGAAGTTCGTGGCGTTGCTATCGTAATACATTTACCGGTGAGGGAGGGACGAGGGCTGTAGCGTATCATCAATATCGGAAGTTATGAGAAATATGAATCAACAGATTCTGATCGTCGAGGATGAGCCGGCGATGTGTGAGCTGCTTACGGCGTTCTTTTCGGAGAAGGCGCACAAGGTTGATACCGTCCAGGACGGCGAGCACGCAGTAGCGCGACTGGAGGAACACGACTACGCGCTTGTAATTACGGATATCAAACTGCCGGGTATGAGCGGTCTAGAGCTGCTGGCAAGGATTCGCGTCGATTGGCCGGACGTTGCGGTCATAATAATGACCGCATTCAGCTCGATCTCCTCGGCAGTTGAAGCTATGAAGCTCGGGGCTGAGGATTATATAGGCAAACCATTCCAGCTCGACGAATTGGGTATAACCGTCGAGAAGGCTCTCGAGCGACGAAGCCTGCGCCGCGAGGTCCGGGAGCTTCGCGCCGAAGTGAGAGGTCGTTACAATTTCTCGAACATCGTAGGCCGAAGCAAACCCATGCAGCAGTTGTTCGAAGTGATAAAACGAATTGCAGCGCGCAGGGATGCCTCGGCGTTAATCATCGGATCCACCGGAACCGGGAAAGAGTTGGTGGCTCGCGCGATTCACTACAACTCTGATCGAAGAGACGCTCCGTTTGTGCCCATAAACTGCTCGGCGATCCCTGACACTTTGCTCGAATCTGAATTATTCGGACACCAGAAGGGCGCGTTCACCGGCGCTCACGAAAACAGACGTGGGCTTATGGAAGAGGCACAAGGCGGCACTGTGTTCCTGGATGAAATCAACACACTTTCACCAAGCCTCCAGGTGAAGCTTCTGCGCGTACTTCAGGAACGCGTCGTTAGACGATTGGGTGGCCGTGAGAACATACCGATCGACATAAGACTGGTGTCGGCGAGCAACCAGGACCTCGAAGAAGCCGTGAAAACCGGCGAGTTTCGTCAGGATTTGTTCTATCGCCTGAATGTTGTTCCCGTGCGCTTGCCCGATTTGAAAGACAGGCGCGAAGACATTCCGCTGCTTGTTCACCACTTCCTGCAAAAGTTCGCTCAACAGCACGGCGAACCTGCGCGCCGGTTCGCAAACGAAGCGATGCGAGTTTTGATGACACACACATGGCCCGGCAATGTAAGAGAACTTGAAAACGCAGTGGAGCACGCGCTAACGATGGGGAGATTTGAGATTCTCTTGCCGGAGGATCTGCCCGTGAGCGTTACGGCGCCCGAGCGCGACATAGTTCAAGAGGCGACTCTGGATGATGTCCCGCTTGCCGAGGTGGAACGCCGCTACATCCTTCGCATTCTTGAGAAAATGGGAGGACATCAAATTAAGACCGCCACTATCCTCGGAATCGACCGGCGCACGCTCTACCGCCGGCTTCGTCAGTATAGATATGCGGGCCGTATTCCAGCCGAAGATGAAGAAGACGGCGCCGACTCAACACTCGAGGACGCAGCGCAGTTCACGGCATCTCTGGGAGAGTCTCGTGCCCTATGACCGATCGACACCATGAAAAACAAAGATCAATCCGAAGACTCTCTTGCGAAGAAAGATCACTCGGGAAACCAGCACCCATCTCGGAGCCTGGAACCACGAGCGCGTGGATACGGAATCGGCGGGGGATACGAGAAGCCCTACCGCAAACGCTCGGCGCCGGCGAACGAGCATGCCGAAATATACGGACCACTTCCTCATTCAGGATATTATGGGTCGGGAGTCGGAGCTGAAAGGTTCAGGCGTGGCCAGGCGGGGTTCAACCTGGAGCTTTCCTGGTACGGTCCGCAGTACGGCGAAAAAACGAGTGAGTGACCTCAAGGCCAAAGGTCGGACTGATGGATCGGGTTGAGAGTCCCTGTCACTTGCCGCCGGCAAGATAGGTTGCCGCCTTTTGGCGTTCTGTTGTGTAAGACGTGTTGCGTTCAACTTTCCAACCGCTTCCTTCACGCGCCAGGATGTACCCCAGGAACTCGCGCTTCAACTTGCCATCGCTTCCTGCAAAGTTATGAGTCGCAGTTGCGCTTGCGTATGCCTTGTCGGGCGCGTTTGGATCGGTGTAGAACAAATCAACGGTTAGGTCTGTTACTCCCTGACCCTTTAAATATTCCTGTAAAGCCTGCTTTGCCTTCGCATCGTTGCCCGAACAGGAAACCGTCGAAAGAAGCATGCCGAGGGAGGCTGTTAACAACGCGAGAAAAAGCGCTCTATTCCGCATGGTCATAAGCAGTGTTTTTACCCCATTGAGCGCTCTCTTTACAAGCACCTTCCGAGGGCTGGCGAGGATCAATAATGAGTCTGTATATCAAACAACTATTAGCGGGCCGCGACTTTGCCACGGCCGACTCCTTTGCCGCGCAGATGGCGAATTTTGTATACCTGATCGGAGACGACGAGAAGCGCGTATGCATGGTTGTTGACCCAGCCTGGGATATACCGGGCATTATTGAGTTTGCCAACAATGAAGATATGCAGCTCATTGGCGCGCTTGTGACGCACTATCACCCGGACCATATCGGCGGCGATATTTTCGGACACAGCATTACCGGGCTCGCTGACTTAGTCTCCACCTGCGCGGTCAAAGTGCACGTCAACGAGGCGGAGAGCGCAGGCGTCAAACAGGTGAGCGGGCTTTCCGAGATTGATATTATCAGGCATAAGGCGGGCGATGATCTTCCGATCGGAAACGTCAGAGTTAAATTGCTGCACACACCCGGACATACGCCAGGCAGCCAGTGCTTTCTTGCGGGTTCAGCGTTAGTCTCGGGCGACACTCTGTTCATCGGAGGGTGCGGGCGAGTGGATCTTCCGGGCGGTAATCCCGAGCAGATGTATTATTCGCTAACTCAGGTGCTGGCCAAACTCCCCGAGGATACGCTCTTGTTTCCCGGTCACAACTATGCCGCAAAAGAAGTGAGCACCATAGGCGACGAGAAGAAAGGGAACCACTACATGAGAGTCGGAAGCTTGGAAGACTGGAAGAGTCTGATGGGGAGTTACTAACCAGCACAACTTGTTGACCGAAACGACGCGAGCAATCGTAAACGGCCTGCCAGAATTGTATTGACTGCATACCAACAATAGACATAATAGAACCATCTGACATTGGCTGCCTCCACTGCCCTCATTGGAAACTTGTCCAACGTAAGATTCTAGAGTTCGCCCCGCCATTCATGCCCTTTTTTGCGCGTTCGCCTCAACGCCAGTCAGCAAGATGCATGATTGCGCCGATAAGCAATCGAACTTGAAATCGTCGAAAGTATACGTTCGGGGAAACCTCAATGGAACCAAGCAAAGAACACCGCGACTTTAAGCCTGCGGATCCCGCAGCGTTCTCGATTACGGACAGACGCGCCTTCTCAACTCTCGGGGTGCGCATAGGCGCTCTGGGTTTGTCGCTCGCGTGCTTATTCAGCCTGGCCGGAGTTTTATCCACCTATCTTAGCTTCGATCATACCTCTCCCGAATCCACCGTCCTTCTATCAAGAACAGCTGCGATCAATGGAGCGGCTGCGGCACTATTGGCAGTCATTTGTGTTTACGTAGCGGGCATCGTCTTCACCAGGAGCATCTCGAAGCGACTCGAAAGATTCAACTCGGCGACCCGAGAGGCGGCAGCCGGTAACCTCGATGTTCGAGTCGATACGCCCAGCGGATCAACCTTCGAAAGCCTCGCTTGCGGATTCAATGGAATGATGGACCGCCTGAGTGAGACGACACGCTCGGAAGCAGCGCAAAAACAATCACTTCTCGCAATAATAAAGGCGGTTGAAAGCTCTGGCGACGCAATCGCGGTAAACGCCGCCGGCAGAGAGAGCACATATTACAACAAGCGCTTTACCCAGCTGTTCGGCTACAGTCATGACGAACTGAACAGCACTACGAACAAGCCGCTCCTCTATGCGGATCAACGTATAGCCGCCGATATCTCGCAAGCGGTCAGCGATGGCGATTCATGGACTGGCGAGGTCGAGATGCGGGCCCGCGACGGTAACATCATCCCGGTCTCACTAAGGACCGATGCAATTAGAGATGAGCACGGAATCGTAACAGGCCGCATTGAGATACATACCGACATAACACAGCGCAAACGGTCAGAGTTGCTTCAGTCCGCTCTTTACCGCGTAGCAGAGATGACCAGTTCGTCTGACGATCTGCAGACTTTCTTCAACACGGTGCACCGCATCATCGGCGAGTTGATGTATGCCGGCAACTTCTTTATTGCGATCTACGATGCATCTAGTCAGATGGTGAGCTTTCCCTATTTCGTGGACGACGTTGATGCGACTCCGCCGCCCAGGAAATTGAAGAACGGAATGACTGAATACGTCCTCCGTACCGGCAAGCCCCTTCTGGCCTCGCGCGAGAACATGGAAGAGATGACGCGACTTGGTCAGATTGAAGTTATCGGTACTCTGCCGATCGATTGGCTCGGAATCCCGCTCAAGGCCGGCGACCAGAACGTAGGAGTGCTGGCGGTGCAAAGCTACACGGAGAGCGTCAGGTTTGGTGAGTCCGAGAAGGATGTTCTCACTTTTGTTTCACAGCACATTGCAAGCGCGCTCAATAGAAAGCGCGCAGAAGAAGCGCTCAGGCTTAGCGAAGAAAAATACCGAACCATATTGGAGAGCATCGAAGACGGGTACTTCGAAGTCGATATCGCAGGAAACTTCACTTTCTTCAACGAGCCGGTGTGCAAGACCCTCGGATATCCTGCCGAGGAGTTAATGGGGATGAATAATCGGCGGTTCATGGATCCAGCCGCGGCTCAGCGGGTCTACGACGAATTCAGGAAGGTAGCACGAACCGGTGAAGCCAGCCGCGACTTCGCTTATCAGGTCACTGCCAAAGACGGCACCCGAAGATTTGTCGAATCATCCGTGTCTCTCAGGAAAGACGCTTCCGGGACGCCGCAGGGGTTTCGTGGTGTCGTTCGCGACGTCACTCCTCGAAAAGTCGCCGAGGAAAGTCTTCAGCATAACCTGAATGAGTTTCTCACGATGGTCTCATCAGTCTCCGAAGGCGATCTGACCAAACGAGGAAGTGAAGCCGAGGACACGCTCGGTAGAGTCATCGTGTCAGTCAACAAGATGCTGGACCATTTCAGCACAATGCTCACCGAGGTTAAGCAAATCGGCCTCTCCGTTTCATCCAGCGCCACAGAAATACTGGCGGCCGCGGAACAGATCGCGGTCGGATCTCAACGTCAGGCCGATGAGATAACTAATACATCGAGCGCGGTGGAAGAGATGGCCGCATCTATGAATCAAGTCTCCAGGAATGCCGAGGCGTCAGCAGATGCGGCGCGACGCGCGCTCGAGATGGCCGGGCACGGGGACAAGTCAGTGCGCGATACTTCGGAAGCAATGTCACGCATCGATTCTGCGGTTCAACAAACTGCCGAAAAGATGAGGTTGCTCGGCATGCGCAGTTCAGAGATATCAGAAATCATGGATCTGATTGATGAGGTTGCCGCACAGACAAACCTGCTTGCGTTGAACGCCGCGATTGAGGCAGCGCATGCCGGTGAAGCTGGGCTGGGCTTTAGCGTAGTAGCGGACGAAATCAGAAAGCTCGCGGAAAGATCGGCGCGTGCGACTAAGGATGTAGGCCACCTGATAAAGTCCATCCAGAGCGAGACATCAGAAGCGCTTACCGCGATGGAGATTGGAATGAAAGAGGTTCGCGGGGGAAGTCAACTAGCCGGCCAGGCAAGTCGCGCGCTGCAAGACATCTCTGAGGCTGTTCGCCAATCATCGGAGCTTATCGAGGAGATATCCGCCGCGTCCGAGGAACAGGCAAGGGTGACCAGCAATGTAGCGGAGGCAATGCAGACCATTTCGAGCATCACACTCGAGACATCCGCCGGCGCTCACGAAACGGCGCAGACCATCGAGGGAATGGTGGGCCTTGCCGATCGGCTCAACAAAGCAATCTCGCAGTTCAAAGTGAAGGACGACTATATTCATCCGTTCTCGTACGATGTACCGGTTTCTTCGGGAGCGCACCGCAATGGCTCTACCGTAACGCGCTATCCACATGGGAACTGAAGCAAACCTGAAAGGGCAGGGAGGCCGAGTTGGGCAGACGACAGTTAGTAGTTTTCAAGGTCGGGACCGAAGAGTTCGGCGCGGACATCATGCTTACCAAAGAGGTCGTGCTGATGCGTGAAATAACTCCAGTGCCCGGCACCGAGACCTACGTCGAAGGCATCATGAACTTGCGCGGAAGTCTCGTGCCGGTCATCGATTTTCGAAAGCGCCTTCGCGCTCGCTCGATGGCGACGCCTGTTGACCAGCGCATAATCATAGTGTTGCTCGAAGGCAGATCGGCAGGCTTGATCGTGGATGGCGCGTCAGAGGTCATAAGAGTAAGCGACGATCTGATCGAGCCTGTTCCCGATCTCATTTCAGAGACCGGTGGCGGGTACGTCGACGGGGTGATCACCTTGAAGGACAGGTTCATTACGCTGATCAATCTGCAAAAGGCCCTCTCCGGGGAGATCTTAAGCGAGCTGGACGAAGTGATGACGATCTTGTCGAGTCAACGAGAGGAGCTGGCAGCTACTTTCCAGGCGAGCTGAAGCTTATTGGATCAGCGATGATGACGACGGCGCCTACACACCGAATACATTCCGGTCCGCTCAGCCCGGGCGGGATCTCCGAAAGCGAGTTCAGATTGTTCAGCGATCTGATTCACGAAGAATGCGGCATCAGCCTGGGCGTTGAGAAGCGATCGTTTCTTGAATCCAGGCTGAGACGAAGAATGGATGAGCTCGGACTCGAGATCCCATACGAGTACTACCGTATGGTTATGAATGCCGACAGCAGGGCCAACGAGTTGCCGAGACTTCTGGACTCTCTGATGATCTGCGAAACATCGTTCTTCAGGAACCGGCCGCAGTTTGATCTATTGAAGGACGTGGTGCTTCCGGAGATCGTCGCGAGGAAAGAGAAGGCCGGAACGAGGATGCTGCGCGTGTGGAGCGCGGGGTGCTCTACTGGGCAGGAGCCTTACAGCGCCGTCATTGCGTTGTTGGAATCGCTGCCGGATCGCGACTCGTGGATGATTCGTGTGTACGCTTCAGATCTCTCATTCAGCGCGCTCGAGCGTGCCCAGGGAGGATTGTATCGCCCTGACCAGTTAAAAGGGTTGGAGCCGCACTGTATCGCAAAGTACTTCGAACCGGACCATGGGTATTACGTCATCAAGGAATCAGTAAGCAAACGTGTGATATTCGACTACCACAATCTCAAACATGACAACGGGCTTCGAGGTCTGGACATTGTGTTTTGCAGAAATGTAATGATCTATTTCGATACCGAGGAGCAGCGAAGGCTGGTAAGTCGATTCACGAATTGCCTTGTGCCGGGAGGCTTTCTGTTCCTTGGACACGCCGAGAGCCTTCAGGGTCTATCGACCAGATTTGCGATGCTTCATCGCAACAAGGGCATCGCTTACAAGCTCGAGGGATAAGAGAACAGGGAGTAGTGATGGGTGAGCTGAAGTCAATAGAACTCGACCAGTTGCTTGGGATCTATCGCGAGCAGTCGCTTCAGATTGTGGAGGAGATGGGGCACGATTTGCTCGCACTCGAATCAGGCGCCGCGGATGACGAAGCAATGACGAGGCTGCGACGAGGGGCGCACACGATCAAGGGCGATTCCGCGTGCGTCGGCCTGGAAGGCATCACTCACATCACTCATAAGATAGAGGATGTTTTTGCCGCGGTGCTCGACGGAGAGATTGGCTTCGACCGGCGCTCAGTGGACGTCATGCTAAAGGGTTTGGACGCGGTAAGGGCGGCCATTGGCGGTGAAGAAATCGGCGACGTGGATACCGAAAGGGTCGGGGCTTTAGTAACGGAACTCAACGAGATCCAGAACCGCTCAGCGTTTGAAAAGCGCGCGGCCACGCGGGTCAGCGGAACGGCGCCGATTCACTCATCATCTCCGACGCGCGCCGAGAGCAGGCATCGTCGCGACTACGTGCGAGTCGAATCCCTAAAGGTAGATTCGTTGTTGAATCTCGCGGGCGAAATGGTTATCGCGCGCTCAGTAATCAACCAGATCGAGCCGGAGCTTGAACGGGAATTCCCGAAGAACGAACTAGTGGGCCGGTTGGCAACTGCCAGCGCGCAGATGGGCAAACTGATCGCCGAGCTTCAAAAAAGCGTTCTCAAGCTGCGCATGGTGACTATCGACCAGCTCTTTCGAAGATTCGCCAGACCGATGCGAGAACTTGCCGGCGAGCGCGGCAAGGAGTTCGAACTTAAGATTGTGGGCGGAGAGACAGAGCTCGACCGAACGCTCGTAGATTTGCTCTACGAACCGTTGTTACACCTCCTCAGGAACGCGGTCGACCATGGACTCGAGACCAAAGATGAGCGGCGAACTGCGGGGAAGCCTGAAGTCGGTCAGATTATCACGCGCGCCTACCACGACGGAAATCAGGTTGTCGTCGAAGTGAGCGATGACGGACGGGGAATTGACGTCGCCGCGGTGAAAGCCAGGGCTGTTCGATGCGGCACGATATCAAGACAAGGGGCCGAACTGATGCCCGATGAAGAGGCACTGGAACTTGTCTTCATCTCGGGACTCTCAACATCCGAAGAGATCACCCAATTGTCCGGGCGGGGTATCGGAACGACTGCCGTGAAGAGCGCTGTGGAGCAGTTGCGCGGAACAATGTCAGTAAGGAGCGAACCCGGGAAGGGCACATCTTTTACGCTTCGCCTGCCTCTCACCCTGGCGATTATCAGAGCGTTGCTGTTCACCGCCGGAGGGCGGCTCTTCGCCCTGCCGTTGCTTGCCGTAAGCGAGCTGGCGGCAGTCCAGGCATCTGGCGTTGTTCATCTGGATGGTATCGAACACTACCGGCTGCACGACCGATTTGTTTCGCTTGTCAGACCGGGCGCCGTGCTCGGCTTCGATAGACGCCGGGGCGGAAGCGGGGTCTTGCTTAGAAGCGAGCCATCGAAAATGTTCCTGATTGTCCTGATCGCCGGTAATAAACGCTACGCGGTTGTTGCCGACGAACTGCTGGGCGAACAGGAGCTTGTAATCAAACCCCTGGACAGCGGTTGGGTACAGAACGACGCGCTGGCCGGGGCCTCGTTGCTGGGCGACGGCCGAGTGGTGCTGATAATGGATGCGGAAATGGTCTTCAGAAACGCGGTGAAATACGAGCGCGGCAAAGCACATAATCTGGAAGCCTATGCAATCTGAAAAGAAAAGAATTCGAGTTCTGGTGGTGGACGACTCGGCGCTTATGCGCAAGTTGATCTCCAATATTCTCGACAAGGATCCGGAAATCGAAGTGATCGCAACTGCGATCGACGGGTGCTTCGCGCTGGCCAAGGTCGAGCAACTGAAGCCGGATGTGGTAACCCTGGATGTCGACATGCCGCGGATGGACGGACTGACCGCGCTGGCCGAGATGGTTTCACGGCATCGGACTCCGGTGGTCATGCTCAGCTCGCTTACGACTCGAGGCGCGGCTCTGACGATGCAGGCGCTTGAAAAGGGAGCGTTGGATTTTGTATGCAAGCCTACCGGGACGGCAAATCTGGCGGAGATGGCAAATGAGCTGATCTCAAAGGTAAAGGCCGCGGCTCGAGCGAACATATCACTGCTGACCGGTCCGGTCTCGACTGCGCCGGCCGGAAAGATTGCGAAGGCCGGAGGGCAGGGAACCGGATCCGGTCGCCTTATCGCAATCGGCGCGTCTTCCGGCGGACCAAACGCTCTGCGATATCTTTTGCCTCGGATTCCGCCCGATATAGATGCAGGCATCGTGATCGTGCAGCATATGCCTGAAAGTTTTACATCAATGCTGGCCCATTGGCTCAACGAAATCTGCGAACTATCCGTCAAGGAAGCAGAGCCAGGCGATCTGGCGTTGCCGGGCCGGGTACTCATTGCGCCGGGAAGCCTCCACATGAAAGCCCGTAAGACTCCTCACGGCTGCGAAGTCCTGTTAGAGGGAGGAGCGCTGGTGAACGGTCACAGACCATCGGTGGATGTCCTCTTTCATTCGGTGGCGGAGGAGTTTGGAGCGCAAGCTACAGCCCTGATTATGACTGGAATGGGCGGCGACGGAGCCGCGGGCCTTGGAGAGATCAAGGCTGCCGGGGGACACACGATCGCGCAGGATAAGGACAGCAGTGCGGTGTACGGTATGCCGCGAGTTGCGATCGAAAAGGGATACGCAGACAAGGTCTTGCCGCTTGACGATTTGCCTTCGTACCTGTCGCGCAAGATTGGGAGGCTTCCTGAGTTGGAGAATAGATATGTATTTAGCTGATGATGTAATGGCGATCACGAACGCGCTGACTTGCCTGATCGTCGACGACTCGGCGTTTATGCGCTTTCATCTAAGGCGAATGATGGACTCGTTCGAAGGCGTGATCGCCAGCGAAGCAGCCAACGGCAACGAGGCCATTCGGGAGTACGGGCGACTCAAACCGGACATCGTGCTGATGGACATCGTGATGCCCGGGATGGAAGGCGTTGAAACAGTGAAGAGGATCTGCGACGCCGATCCTGCCGCAAGAGTAATCATGATCAGCTCGGTAAGCCACAAAGAAAAGATTGCTGAAGCGATGGCGGCCGGCGCGAAGTGGTTCATCCCTAAACCGGTGACAACGGAAGAGCTCAGGCGAGCAATTGAGAGCGTTCTTGCTCCTGCCTCCGGCTCACCCGCGGAGACGTTATGCGACTAGATTTTGTTAAGATATTTGTCGATTCGACTGCAATGCTGTTCAAAGAGCTGATAGGTCCGACAGCCGACGTCCCGTCGATCACCATGAAGCCGAGCCCGGTGGCCGGCCGGGAAGTGATGGCGGTCATAGGGCTCGCCGGAGAGGCGCATGGGCGCGTGATCTTCGACATGGACACATTCACCGCGGTCCAACTCGCGGGACACTTGCTGGGAGAACCTTCACCGGGATTGACGCCGTTGGTCCGGAGCTCAATAGCCGAGCTGGCATCTATGGCGATCGGCCGCGCCATATCGCAGATCAATGATGGCGGCACAAGGCTGACGATGAGCCCACCGACAGTGATAACAGGCGCAAACCTTGTAAGCTACGATCAAAGCTTCGAGACTCTGGTCGCGCCGATCAACACAGCCTACGGCGAGGTGCGGGTCAACATTACTATTCAGGATCTCGACTGAGCAGGCACCGTGAGCGGAATGCAATTCAACGCATATCCTCGCCGGTCTTTGGCTTAACCAAACACTCCCAGAACATCAATACATCCGCGAAGAGAAGGCAAAGCAGCAGGCCTTCGTCTTATATTCATTGCGTCTGATAATAGATCTTATGTATGAATTGGCTTTGCCTCATAAAGCCGATTATCGACCGATTTATGAGGCAAGAGCGATTTCTGCCCCAAAAGTCCTATCAATGCCAAGCTCGTGCGCTGACTGAATGACGACGCAGAGATTATGACAAAGAACCTTGCAAAGAGCTTCGTTAGTCTGCGCTGTTAACGTCTTGCTTCGTAGTCTCTGACCAAACTTCGCTTTGATCATGTGAAACGTGGTTTCAACATTCGATCTCTTGTGATAGTGGCTCAAGAATTCTTCACGATGAAGATTGTAGAAATGAAACATCCGAGTCCACAACGTTGACTTCGCGCTGTAGGTTGACTGCACGGTCGAGTTCGTTTTGAACGGGATGTAAGGCGCTGCGCCGTGCCTGATCGTGGTTAAGAAATTCTCGCCGCTCAGGTACGCTTTGTCGGCTGAGATTTCTTCCATCTTGAATCCTCTCTCGGCTGTCTTGTCTACCAGTGGCTTGAAATAATTGTGATCGTTCGAATAGGCGTCGCTGATCTCGACCGACGTTACGATATTCGTTTTCACCCCGCACATCAAGTGAACCTTAAGCCACATTCTGCGGTCTTCTTTCTTCCCGTACTTCACGTCGAACCAACGCATGAACTGCCCCGTACTGAATCCGCTTGAATCGACGGCGAAGTCCGTCTCGACTGATTTCAAAGGCATGGCGCTGGCACCTATCAACTCGTACAAGTAAGGCGTCAGGGCTTCGGATTCTAAGTAACGGAACACACTGTTGTAATGCGGGAGTCTTGATAGATAACCCTTGCTCGTTGCCTCGCGCAGATCGGATTCAAAGCGACGGCCTGAGACGGTCGAATAAATCTTGTAGGTGGCCGCGAAGATGGTGTCAGCAAGTGACAGGCGTGGCCGTCCGCGACCTTGTACGGGCTCTGCGAGCGTTCGACAGAGTTCGTAGAGTAATCCTTGGAGTTCTGATTTCTCGTGCGTCTGAGCGGCGTTATACGCGGGCCAATTCTGCGTGTAGGTCTTGCGAACAACCTTGACGGTTTCGGTTACTACGGTTTGGCCGTCGTCGGTTTGCTCGCGCTCGATGGTGTATTGAACGGCAAAGATGTGCTTGCAGTTCTCGTTGCGGAATTCGTAATCGCGACAAGTGCATTGTGGCTTCTCTTCGTTCAGAGCCACGGAGTACTTCTCTGGAATTCCGCTCTGCGACGGTACCAGCCACATATTACCTTTGTGAGTGAGCTTCGATTTTGCCGCGATTTCTAAGCCTTTCAGTTCTCTTTCTTCCATCTTCCCTACCTCCGTTTCAAGGTAGGTATATATTATCTTAGATAATATCTAGAGTCAAGTTAAATGTATGACTTGTGCTCATATAGTATTAGTGATAATATCTGGCGCATGGCAAAGGTTAAGAAGATAATTTGGCATTGGAAGTGTGAGCGCTGCCAGCACGAGTGGCCGCCAAGAACAGAGGCAGAACCTAAGTTTTGCCCGGCATGCAAGAGTCCCTATTGGAACACGCCACGCAGGGACCAAAAGAGGTAAAACAGCATGGAAGTCGGTACAAAAATAACCGAGGTAAGGGAGTCGGTGCTTGCCAAAATTCTGGCAGCGACCTCAGGGACCGACGCCGCCGCATGGGCGCAATGCTACAAGCATCTCGCTGACGCTAAAGCGGTCGATGACTTTAGCGAATCTCGTATACAGGAAGCGAGCTAAATCCGTCTGCGTGGTGGATCGTTCGATAGACATACTTTCCTTCCTTCACTTCGAAATCCGGTAGTTTTGATTTGCCGTCTGGGTGAGTGGCGGTGCGGCAGAATTGACCATTACCCTCATCGTCCTGATAATCCGGCGACTCGGAAGCGCCGAGCGGATGAAAGCGGGTTCGGTACAGCTTATCCTCGCAGAGTTTATAGTCCGGCATTCTGCCGGGTCCGTCTGGATGCGCATACGTTCGGTAGACTTCAATCATGTCGGCTCCTTACGCTTGACGGGCCAAGAGGCAGGCTGCTATAACGCAGATGAACGCAGTTCGACCCGTAAGCGACGAAAAGAATTGTGATCGGTTTCAACGGCCTTGGTAGCTTCAACTGCCAAGGCCGTCAGCTTCTGTATGGAGGCGAATTATACCTCAAGTCTTTGGCAGCTTAAGCCTGTCGTCGATTAACGATTCCACGGACACACCAGCCAGTCTCGCGTATTGCAACAGGATCAACAAAGAGACATTTCGCTTTCCGGTCTCATACTCTGACACGTGGCCGGGCCGCACGATGAGCCCCGGCTTTGCCAGGCGTTCCGCCATCTGCTGCTGGCTCCATCCCTGCTTTAATCTGATCTGCTTTAGCTTCTCCGGCAGTAGGGTCGGCTGAACAATCCTTGCGCGTCCCATCAGTGTGTACCTCCTGATGAGACAGTGTCCTTGTGCCCGCCCCTATATAGGGGTATGGTTGATGCTCGTTGTCGCTGTGCCCAGAATCGCGAGTTCTGGACAGGGCGGTTCACGTACCGATTGCCACCGTCCTAGACATTTGCGGGAGAGCATATCACATAAATAGGAGTAAGCAGATGGCTGGAATTAAGAATTTCATTGCCGCGATCGTCCTTCTTGCGCTAATAGCCGGCGTCGGTTTTGCACAAGAGCGCCGGCAGACCGACCTTGATTTTCTTCTCACTAAATCTGACCGGTTCGATAATTATAGCGAGGACTTCCTCGCCCTTTCTAAATCGGCAAAGGGAGAAGACTGGAACGCTCCAAACGCATTGTTTAGTACCGCGACGGCTGTTCAGGATTATGTATTTGCGGCGCTCTCGCTTCTAACCATTTACGAAAACCTTTCTTGTCAGAGTGATCGAGCAATGGCGTGGGCCGTCCTCAAATCACGTCTCGACTACTACGCGAGACAGATTGATCACCATATCGAGGCGGTCAACATAAGGCTGTCTCAGGTAAGGATTCCAGCCGTGGCGGCGTCTGGCACCCAGATGAAAGAAGATATGCGCGGATTGAAAATGTTCTTTGAATCTATCCGCCCAAAACCAGAAGGAGACAAATGAAAACGAGATACCTTGTCCTAGCTCTCTGCGTTGCCGTTCTTTGCCTGTGCTCTTACTCTGGAGCGCAGAGCGGAAAGACCGTGCGCGTTCTAATAACCTCATCTCGCGCGAACGGATCGGCGCGGCCGGAGACAATAGATACCTTTCTAAAACGGTGTCCGGAAGTGACAGTGACTAGCGAAAGGGAAAGGGCCGACTACACAATGGTTCATGACGACACCGGGGCGGGGATGGGGCGGAACCCTCAAAAGATTGCCGTGTTCAACAAGGCGGGCGATGTGATTCACTCGAGTTCCGCGAAAACAGTCAAGGGCGCTGTCGATGCGGCGTGCAGAGCTATTCGCGAGGACGTGAAGAAACACTAAGACCTACCCTAACGGGAAGCCTAGGTTTACAAGCTCCGCTCGGGCATCGTTCATTTCAGCAGTGGCCGTCCTTAGATTTCCCAACAGCGCATTGATCTGTTCCCAAGTTGGAACCTCGCCTAGCTTAATGTTGGCGTCGGCTGAGGCTAGCTGAGCGAGTTCATGGCCGAGGCCGCTTAAGAGATCGCCGTAGTGGTGCGCCGTTGCTTGGAGTGAGACTACGCGTTGTTTTGCGTCCCTGTACTTCACTCCAAATTTACCGATCAGCTCTTCGTCGCTCATGCCTACACCTTATCACCTTTTTGGGGCAAACGAATCATATATGAGGCAGGATGGGTTATTGAGGCAAAGCCGTATGAACTGGCTTTGTCGCAAAAAGCCGATTATCGACCGATTTATGAGACAAACGCGAGTTTTGTCTCAAAAGTACGATCAATGCCTAACTCGTGTGCTGACTGGATCACGACACACAGGTTGTGACAAAGAACCTTACAAAGAGCTTCGTTAGTTTGCGCCGTTAACGTCTTGCTTCGAAGCCTCTGACCAAACTTCGCTTTGATCATGTGAAACGTGGTTTCAACGTTCGATCTCTTGTGATAGTGCGTCAAGAATTCTTCACGATGAAGATTGTAAAAATGAAACATCCGAGTCCAGAGCGTTGACTTCGCGCTATAGGTTGATTGCACGGTCGAGTTCGTCTTGAACGGGATGTAAGGCGCTGCGCCGTGCCTGATCGTGGTCAAGAAGTTCTCGCCGCTTAAGTACGCTTTGTCGGCTGAAATCTCTTCCATCTTGAATCCTCTTTCCGCTGTCTTGTCTACCAGTGGCTTGAAATAATTGTGATCGTTCGAATAGGCGTCACTGATCTCGACCGACGTTACGATATTCGTTTTCACACCGCACATCAAGTGAACCTTAAGCCACATTCGGCGGTCCTCTTTCTTTCCGTACTTCACGTTGAACCAACGCATGAACTGCCCGGTGCTGAAGCCGCTGGGATCAACCGCGAAGTCTGTTTCGACTGATTTCAGAGGCATGGCGCTGGCACCTATCAATTCGTACAGGTAAGGCGTCAGAGCTTCGGAGTCGAGATAACGAAACACCGACTGATAAGACGGCAGCTTGCTCAGGTAGCCGCTGGCTTTCGCCTCGCGCAAATCAGTTGCGAAGCGACGGCCTGAGACAGTGGAGTAAATCTTGTACGTCGCTGAGAAGATCATATCGGCGATGGATAGATGCGGCCTTCCGCGCTCTTGTACCGGCTCTGGAAGCGTTCGGCAAAGTTCGTAGAGCAATCCCTGGAGCTCTGACTTCTCGTGCGTCTGAGCGGCGTTGTAGGCTGGCCAATTCTGCGAGTAGGTCTTGCGCACTACCTTGACGGTTTCGGTTACTACGGTTTGGCCGTCGTCGGTTTGCTCGCGCTCGATGGTGTATTGAACGGCGAAGATGTGCTTGCAATTCTCGTTGCGGAATTCGTAGTCGCGACAGGTGCATTGCGGCTTTTCGTCGGCGCTCAGAGCCACGGAGTACTTCTCTGGAATTCCGCTTTGCGATGGTACGAGCCACATATTGCCTTTTTGAGTGAGCTTCGATTTTGCCGCGATCTCCAAGCCTTTCAGTTCTCTTTCTTCCATCTTCCCTACCTCCGTTTCAAGGTAGACCTATATTACTCCAAGTAATATAGAGAGTCAAGGTAAATATATGACTTGCGGTAATATATTATTTATGGTAATCTTGCGCCCATGGCAAAGATTAAAAGAACGGTTGTGTTTTACCAGTGCGAGCGCTGCGGGCATGAATGGCCGCCGAAAACAGACGCAGAACCCACGTGGTGCCCGAAGTGTAAGAGTCCCTACTGGAACAGGCCGCGCAGAGAGAAGAAGCCGTAAGCGTTGGAGCGCATCAAACCCAAGGGGGCACTTTCGGATTGCATGTAATCGTCATATTGCAGTTAGGGCAAGAGAATTGCCAGCCGTCCATGTTGTGTGTCCCTTTTTGCAAAATCGACTTTTGCTTATTCTCATAACAATTGGTGCAAAGCCAGTACGCAGGCTGGGAGCCGCGCTGATCTTCATTTATCACATAAACGAAGGCACCGAGGGCAATTTGAGTCAGGGTATGCTTCGCTGCTTCCGCTTCCCAATTCTTCGCATTCACCAGGTCTTGTTCAAGGCGGTTTTTGTCTGTCAACAAATCCTGATACTGCGCCTGGATAGTGAGAATCGTCGATTGCAGCGAGATTATAACCGACTGTAGCTCTATAGCTTTCTCTTTGACAGCCTGATTAACCTTTGTGTTGAGGACAAGTGTTGCCAGATCACTTGCGGTCTTGATGACGGAAAGGGCACCTGCGATGTCAGCGTACATGCGTTCCACCTCCTTCATTCGAGGGCGCGGCTTGACGGGCAAAAAGGCAGGCTGCTATAAGGCAGTTGAACGCAGTTCGGCCCGCAAGCGGCGAAAAGAATTGTGATCGGTTTCAAGGGCCTTGGTAGCAGCAACTATCAAGGCCGTCAGCTTTTTTATGAGAGCGCTGCTGGGTGCATTATACCCTCAAGCCTTTGGGAGCTTAAGCGACCAAAACTCAATAACAAGATACAGGCTACTTAGTAAGATACCGTACCTGTTTCTGCTTGCAACATCCGTATTGTTTGATACAATTCGGCGCGACAGACAGATATTGAATCGCCGCTAGAGCGAGAGGTATTAACGTCCATTGTCCGAGTCGCTTAGGCTTAGGCTTTGTATCTGAGTGCCAGAAGCAGCACGGCGAATATCAAAAGCGACCCTGCGCCTAGATCGTTAGGCTTAGATTCTTCTGGTACGGTCGCTCTGTTGCCGCCGGGAATTTCGCCGGGGTCGCAGACACAGTATTCCGGTCCACATGCGCACCAGCCGCCTCCAGCAAGAACGTGCCCCGCAAGCGCAGGAGCACACAGAAGAAACGTGATGAACACGGACGCGATTAAACGTTTTCTCACGGCCTTATCCTCCGCAGTCAATATTGAACGCGGACAATTGTATCAACTCATACAGTCCGCAGAAGCAAGCTATTATCTCCGCGATATAGACTCTCAACGCGAGATCGGATTACTCCTACAATCATTCGGCTATCCGTTTAGCCAGGTCGGGAAGTTCTACGAGAGCATCTATCTATTTCGAAGCGGGCATTATGACAAGGCTCGAAAGCTTCTCGAGTGCGTAGCGAACTCCGCTCCGGCTCGCTACCGGTCTAAAGCTTTGCTGTCCTTGGGCGCAGTCGAAGAACGTCTTGGGCGCTTTGAGGAATCACTCAGGCTGCGTTTACAAATCTCATCCCTTGATGACCCGGTGACATTACTGGAAGCTCAGCGCGGCATGGCGGCGCGGCGAGGCGTGGAAGGCGAGCACCGGGCCGCGTTGCGGGATCTCGAACGCTTCTTGCCGCTCGCGCACATGATCGGAAAACGCGGTCATCCCGCTTACGTCACGTTTCTGAATAGCTACGCCGTAGAACTAGCTGAGAGCAATAGAGACAGCGAGGCAGAACAGGTAGCAGAGGTCATAGCGTCCAGTCCGTTCATTGGGAGGTATCCAGAATGGCAGGAAACCGTTCTTGAAGTCGGGGCGAGGCGCAAGCGTCCCTCGTTCCTTGCGGTCGCATTGCCGCAACAATACGAACTTCGTAATCCGAGAATCCGGCGCGTGATTGAGTTCATGAACGCTAATCTTCAGCGGACTATTTCGCTCGAAGAATTGGCAGAGGTGGCAAACCTTTCCGCGTCTTATTTCTCCCGCATTTTCAAAACTCAAACCGGGTTTCCGCCGGGTGAGTATCTAATCCGGCTGAGGGTAGAGAAGGCTCGCGAGCTATTGAAAGATCGCTCGCTGAGCGTCAAAGAGGTGATGGCTTTGGTAGGGTTCAACACTAAAAGCAACTTCGCCGAACAGTTCAAAAAATATTCCCGCTTCCCGCCTTCTGAATACAGAAGGCGCATTTTCAAAAGATGACCAATCGCCTGACTATGCCTCTGAAAACTCTTTGGTTATTTCGCTCAAGTTTATGAACCTCGTGTGGAGCTCGTCTAAGAATCCCCTATGCCTCTGCTCTACCTCTTCCCGATATGGATAAGCCTTAATGTTGGAGATGTCGCGAAATCTCATAGAGAGCTTCAGGCCAAGCCGGTCGCGGATAAAAATATCTACCCTGTTCCGCCATTGATGGGCCTCGGGATAGAACCAACTTGAAGCTATGTCGCCCGCACCAACAAAGAACTTTTCGCCCTCGCGTATCATCTCCGTGAGTTGCCGGTAGAGACGTTCTCTTATCTCCCGCTTTCTTTGTTCCGTTAGGTGGTCAACTATAAAGCCGCCCTCTTTCAATATCACCTCAAACTCATCGCCCTTCGTACTAAATTCCCCGTGTTCACCGGCGACAAGCTGGACCAAAATTCTGAAGCCTTTCGGGTGCAAGTAGTGAGTCTTCGATAAAGGGACGCTTCTATCTGGATCGTTTTCGTAGACGGTGAATGCGTTCTCGGCGTCTTCGTCATTGCTTCCCGGTTGCAATGTCCCAAGTATTAAGTGGTGAAGCTTGTCGGCACCAAATGAGACATCGGGAAGTTCTTCGTTCAGCCAGCAAGCATGGTCAACCTCCTTCGCGATTCTGTCTTGAATAACCAGATCGTAATACACAATGTGCGCGCGGACGTTTCCGATGCTTCCGATCTTTTCACCCGGTTTAATCGCATTCCGAAACTTCACCGTAATAGCGCGAAGGCACGTCAAGACGTGATCTGATTGACGAAAAACTTCCTGCCGGTCTATCTCAACGTATAAGTGGTCGTCGCCCAAGCAAACTAAATTCGGCGCGGCCTGCACCGCTTCAATGGCTCCAGTTTTCGGAGAGTCCGTTTCGGTCGCGACGGTAATTAACTGGCGAGTGTTGGCATGTATTTCTCGCTGCTGGAACTCGGCCCGTATTTCCTTGATCCTCGTTTTGTGCTTCGCTCGGAATTTCGCGTATCCGTTTTGGTAGGTGCGATAACTGCCCTCTAGGGCCAAAAGGGCAAGGGCCAAAACTCCGATTACTAACCACCAATACCAATCTAGATGGGGTAGGTACTTCAGCAGAGATACGTCTCTGTATTTCGGATCAATAACGCCATCGCGAATTCCAAGAAACAGAGTGAGGATGGAAACGATTATTCCGATTAACGCCCTCACTCCCTTGAAGGCTGTCCGCCAGAAAGAAAGCCTGCGGGTGAGACAGTTCGCCATTGCAGCCTCCTGTTTGCTGCTGCTCCTGATTTAGGTTTCGACTCACCGACACGCTCAGGATTGCGTGGCTGTCCTCACGTTAGCTAGACGTGAGTAAGGCGAGTCGAAGAGTTTTTGCTTAGGCGATTATACCTCCATGCCTTTTTGAGACAAACGAATTGATTATGAGACAGGCGGAGTTTTTAAGACAAAGCCGTATGAACTCGCCTACTACCGAACCTAAGAACCGATCAAAACGGTCACACCTAGTCTCTGCACCCAAACCTGCGCTTGTGATTGCGAGACGCCCTGTTTCGGAGAAATATAATGAACAAGAATTTGAGGAGAATAGTTGTGTGTTCTGCCATCGTCTTAGTTGGATTGCTGGGTGTAGGCATGATGGCGACTCCCAAACCGAGTTCGCTGCAGCAGCCTGTAGCGCCGCCGCAGTCGCGCCCGCCCGAGCAGGTTCTCTATAGCGCGTTCTTCCACTTCGTAGTCGAACTGCAAAAGGAAGCGACCGACCTGGAGAAGCAAGGCAAGAAGGGCGATACGCTTCGGAATTACATTCAAACTCAATCCGAGTTGAATGACGAAGAGGCACGCAAGCTAAACGAGATTGCCGGCGCGTGTGTCGAACAGGTATCACAACAAGATGCGAGGGCACTGGTAGTCATTCAGAAATTCCAATCTCAGTTTCCCGGAGGCAAAGTCCCGGCAGGAATCAAACTACCGCCGCCGCCCCCAGAGCTAACGGGACTGCAGCAGGAACGCGATCAAATCATTCTTGCCGCAAGGAGTCAGTTGGCCGCCGAGCTGGGAGAAGCTTCGTTCGATAAGGTCGCAAAGTTTGCAGAACGGCGCATTGCATTCAAACCGCAAACCGGTTCGTCAGGTAGATGACGAGGGCGCGGTTGTATCTTTGTAATCAGCAACTCACGACAGGAGGTAAATAAAATGAAGGCGCTTAGATATGCTCTAATGTCTTGTCTTTTCTTGAGCGTGTTGCAGTCGGTCGAAGCACTGGCGGACCATGTGTACGGCAGTTCTTCGATAGTAAACGATGTAGCGAATAACCAGGTGAAGGGATATTCGCGAACGGAACTCGACTATGACACGGCTGCGTACTACACGGCCTACGTATGCGGCGAGCTATTCAAGGAAGGGGTTTCGCAAGTGCGCGCGTGCCAGGGCGGGTTTATCACGGCATCGATCAATACGCAGTTCACCGACGTGTCGGCGGCATCCTCGGTCCTAAGCGATCACTACGTGGACATGCAGTACTATGACGAGGGGAACCAGTCGTACGACGACTATTCCGGCTATAGCTTTCTGCCCGGGAACAGTTACCCGCTTGACTGGTTGTTCTATCCGCCATTCCAGTTTGCAAATCATTATCCGGTTTCCATTCGCCTTGGCAGCACATACGTTCAGAGTTGTGGCAATCCGCGCGACGCTATCATTGCTGAGTACCCGCAGTATGGCGTTTCATTCACACCGATCTGTGGGGATTTCACACAGAACGCCCATAGCGCGCACTTCACATTTGGCGAGTTGAACTCGGGTGACTTTAACTGGGCGATCATTAGAAATAGTTTGCTCGGGGGATTGGAATGCGTTCGTACAGGCAACGGGAATCAGCCATTGACCATCAATAGCGGATACCGGAATCCCGCTCATAACGCGGCTGTAGGCGGTGAATCTCAAAGCCGGCATATGTTTGGTGACGCTGCCGATATAGCAAGCACCGCCGGGTCGTGGCAGGGTTTACATGATGCAGGGAAGAATTGTGGCGCCTGCGTTGAACCTCAACGTGGGTCTGGACCGGGTCACGTTCATGTCGATTGGCGTGGAGCGTGCCCTCAGGACTGGTAGTGACTGTGAAAGGAGGGGAAAAAATATGAAAGCGAAAAGGTTGAGTTTGTTCACGCTGATAGCGATGCTCATCGTCGGTGTTGTATTCGCTATGAGCCAGAAGAGCGACGATCAAACTATACTCCTGTCTCAACTGCAATCCGATGACTGGAAACAGAGAGCCAGTGCTGTCGAAAAGCTCATCGCTAGTCGAAGCATTTTCAGATCTGCGGAGGTGAAGAATGCCTTGATTGATTTGGTCGATCGGGAAAACCACGTAGTCGAAGCAACCCTTCGAGAGTCAAATGGCATGGAAGGCGTCTCGGTTAAATATGGCGAGGGATACTCGGAGTATTATTCGACACTACTTGGAGCAGTGGACCAAATAGCCGACTATAACGACAAACGGACCCTGAATATACTTGTTCATAGTACCTACAACCCAGACTCGCCGTTCGCTATGAAGCTGGCTAGTTACGGAGAAGCAGTTGTTCCGATGTTGCTCGAATTGGCAACCAGCGACATAGCTCCAGACCGAGGAAATGCGGTCGGCGTTCTAGGCGAGATATTGAAGGTAGAAAAGTATCGCCTCACTCGCCTTCCCGCAGAAACGCTGGAGCAAGTCGAGCAAGCACTCATCATGGGTACCAGTGACGAAGATATTGGAGTGAGGATCCTTGCTGTTCGCTCGCTAGGTAAAGGGGGCAACAAAGATACAGTTCAACTGCTGGAAAGGGTCGCGCAGTCTGACCCTGCCGCGATCCCCGCCGACGCCGGCAAGAATAGGTATCCAGTTCGAGAAGAAGCGATGAAGGCAATACGCCTCATTAAGTCTGAAGAAAAACGCAAAACTCTGTAGGAACCGTATGAATAGCAAGCGAGTGATTTCGTTTACTGTTACGGTGATGATCCTAGCGGGCATCGCCTTAGCAATCAGTCAAAACGACAACCAAAGTGAGCTCCTGACCCGAATGCGCTCCGACGATTGGAAGGAGAGAGCCGCGGCCGTCGAAAAGGTTATCGCTGATCGCAAAGCAGTCAGGTCCGGTGACGTGAGAAACTCCTTGATCAATTTGCTCGACAGGGAAAATCAAGAGATAGCTTCGGCATATCGAGAGGGCCGCCCAGTCTCGGAAAAGTACGGCGAGGCATATTCCGAATACTATCTTAGGTGCTGTAAGTGAGGTAGCAGACCTCAGTGACAAGCGAGCCCTCGATGCGCTCGCCCGCGGATCCTATAACCCAGACTCGCAATTTGCGATGAAGCTGGCGAGCTATGGTGAAGCAGTTGTTCCCATCTTCCTCGAACTTGCACGCAGCGATTTCGCTCCACACCGAGAAAACGCTCTTGCAATTCTTGGCGAGATGTTGAAGCAGAGCAAGCATGCACCTAGGCAGCTACCCAAAGAGATGACTGAGGAGATCAGAGGATCCCTTGTAAAGGGTGCAAATGACCAAGAGTTCTGGGTAAGGTCGCAAGCGGTTCGATCTATTGGTAAGTCGGGTGACAAGGACGCGATTCCGCTGCTCGAGCGGATTATGGAGACTGATCCGGGATCAATCCCGGCTGCCGGGGGTGTAACGAGGTTTCCTGTGCGCGAAGAGGCGCTCAAGGCAATAAGCCTCATTAAGAATGATCCAAGACGGAATCCGATGTAGTGTTATGGTAAATCGTACTTCGAACTTGGCAGTCTCATTAGTTTATGCCGTTGCCATCGGCTCGCTTCTTGTACATTCTCAAGCAACGGTGCAATTGACCGACCAATTAGCAGAATTGGTCAATCGGTTGGAAGATTCCGCTCCGTCGAATCGTAACGAGGCGTTTTATCACCTTCTTGAAATTGGCTTGGGAGTCGATCCGCACGGACACACATACCAAATCCCATCCGCCTTAACCAACCTGTTCAAGCAGAACCCGTCCAAGGCCGAAAATATCAAGATAGCTTTGATCAGGCTGCTGGAGAATGAAAACGCGTTTGTGCAGGGGCAACGAAAGGAATACGACGAGACGGGCAAGACATTGGATGAAGTCTACGTCGATTACTACGGCGACGTGATAGCCAGCGTGGCGGCGCTGAAAGATGAAAGAGCTCTGAACGCCCTGCTAGGAGCAATAAACACTGGGAATATGGCAACAAGAGCACTCGCAGGATTGGGTACAAGTGCGCTTGACCAGATACTCCTTAGACTGAGCGACCCCGCTCCAGTAGCACGAATGTCCGCCGCAAGAGTGCTTGTCCAAATGCTGGAACCTGGAAACGTGAAGAGAGTAGGCGATGCAGTTTCCAAAAAACGGATCAAGACAGCACTCACTAAGACGACAGGCGATATTGATCCTTATGTCCGCATAACTGGTGTTGAAGGACTTGCTGCTTTAGGCGATCGCACTGTAGTCCCGCTCCTTCAGAAGGTGGCCGAGTACGATTCATTTGAGGGCTTCGGTGAAGGGCGACGTTTCCCAGTCCGAGAGGCAGCCAAGAAAGCGCTAGAGAAACTTAGGTAAGATAGGATTGTGCAACGTGATCTTGGAACAATCCCGGCTGCCTGGGGTGAAAAAAGTCCCGCTGCCGGAAGTGGCGCTCAAGGCAATAACCAAATACCAGATTCCTTTCTGAGAGTCGCCTAACCTGGCTCCTGTTTTCAGCTCACCATCAGACAATCTCTACAGGAACATGGAAAGTGATTGAACTGCTTCAATGACTTTCGGCAAGATACAGTTCAGTTAGTAAGATACAGTCCAAGTTTCTGCTTGCTCCGTTTGCATTCTTTGATACAATGCGGCGGGCAAACAAATACTGAATCGCCAAGAGAGCGAGGTTACACTTCGGTTGTCCGGGTCGCTTAGGCTTATGCCTTGTATCTAAGCATTAAAAGCAGCAATCCTAGAATCAACAGCGCCTCTGAGCCTAAATCGGTCGGCGTGCCCTTAATAGAATTGTCCGGCACACCAGGGTTCGGTCGGTTTCCTGGCGGCACTTCACCGGGATCGCAGATACAACCTGGAGCGCCGCATTCACACCAACCGCCCGGCAAGTTATGTCCCCCAAAAGCGGGAATAGACAGACACAGCATGAGCAAGCAAACGGACAGTAATCTCCTCATAGTTTCCTCCGTGCCCGCATTGTATCAACACTTACTCACGGGCGTTGCGAGTTATGAGGAACTAGGAAACCGTATTCTGAGCAAGATCAAAACGGCTTATTCTTTTCGCCAAGTAGAACTAGTCAGAGAATTGGCAAGGGTGCTTGCTCGTCTCCCCGTAAGGGAATGCCAGCTAGTCGCGCAGTATTATCTCGTGTGGTGCAGATGTCGAGAGTTGAAGTATCACCCCGACATTCTGGAACGGATCGCCGAACAAACTCAGATTTACAAAGCTAAGGCGCTCATTTCCAGAGGTACATTTGATCTGTATGAAGGCAAGTCTGAATCTGCGATTTACTTCTACACCGAAGCTATCAAGGCGAGTGCTTCACCTTCGGACTACATCGTGGCCGCGAGAGGCATTGCGGCCACGAAGTCAACGGAAGGGTTTCACGCATCTGCTCTCAGGGACCTCGAGCGCCTGATTCCCTTCCTCAAATACACTGAGCCATTAACGTACTTTGAGGTTATGAACTCTTATGCGGTCGAATTGCTCGCGACGAACAGGCTCTCTGAAGCGCGGGACGCATTGCTAGTCGCTGTATCCTCTCCGTATGGCCCATTCTATTCTGAGTGGCAAGAGACTCTTTCGGAGGTCAAATCGAAACGAACGCGTTCGTCTGTCGTTACCGTCCCGCCCGAGCAGGAATATGAAACCGCGGAGCCAGAAACAGAACCAGAACCGCAAGACGTGCTTCTTGATCCAAGAGTGCAGAGCGTGATCGAATTCATGAACAATAACCTTCAGCAGACGACTTCTTTACCGGAATTGGCAGCAGTTGCATATCTTTCTCCGTCTCGTTTTTCGCATCTTTTCAAAGCACAAACCGGCGTCTCACCGGTAGAGTATTTCATAAGGCTCAAAATGGAGAAGGCGCGTCATCTTTTGACGACCAGCCTGCTCAGCATCAAAGAAATTATGGCGCTGGTAGGTTGTGGCACCAGGAGTAATTTTGTCAGCCAGTTCAGAAGATACTTTGATTCCGCGCCCTCCGAATACAGAAAGCGGCACGTTCTCCGAAACCGCCGTTTGTCTAAGACGGCCTTTATCAAAGTAGCGTGAGTCGGCGAAGCGCTCGCTACTCAGAATTTCACGCTGACTTCCAAGGTCTTGGAACGGATGGTTCTTCGGAAGAATTGTAATCGAACGATCTGTTGACGATCGTGAAGCTCGATGTAGCACACCCGCGCAAAACTCTTGTAGGTCTTCGATCGTTCGGTATCGCACTGAAATCTTTCTGGCAGCGCGACCTCGAGAAACAGAATGTCCCCGATCATGACCTTCTTTGACAGCCTCAATGCCATACCCCCTGAACTGACATTGATGGTTTCGCCTGGTTCGCTCCACTGGGCTTCGTCGCAGGCGCAGCCCGTCACTCTCACTGGAAGCGTGATCGTATGTCTAACTTCCTTGCGCCTATCAGTCCTGAGACGTTGACTCAGTTTATTCACGGCCATCCTCTGCCATAGATTGTTCTCGGACAAGCAAGATCTTCTCACACAAACCGAAGTACGAAGCGCTATTACAACCGCAAGAGCTGTACCAGCCTAAGCCATTGATCGCCCAAGAGTCGAATCTGAGAAATGCAGGATATTGCCACACTGCCATCAACCAACGACGTGGCCGTGAGGGACAAAGGTGTGAACGGCAGTCTGGGCTTAATGATGCGCTTGCCAAAGTCGCGCCGGCCTTATCAATGTCTCGAAGGATGAGACGCCAGGCGGCGCGCACGTTTGGCGATTCAGAACTTGACGCTGGCAAACAGAGTCTGGGAAGGAGTGGGGGTTCGCAGGAATTCCAACCTCACGATCTGTTGACCGTCGTGCATCTCTACGTATCGCACGCGCGCATAGGTGTTATGAGTGGCAGATGGTTTGATGTCTCTCTGAAACCTCGCTGGAAGCGCAAGCTCCACATATAGAACGTCTCCAATCATTACCTTGCGCGATAGGCGTAATGCCAAACCTCCCGAGCTCACGTTTACGGTTTCAGCTGATTCACTCCACGGCTGTTTATGGCAATCGGTGCCCGCCACTCTCACCCGAAGTGCGATCGAATGCCTTGGCGCTCGACGCTTATCAGCCCTGAGACGCTGCGCCAGTCTATTGGAGACCCTTGCTTGGTAGAGATTCTTCTCCGACACGTAAAATCTCCTGGGATTTGAGAGTAACATCCGGGCAGACTCCGTTCCAGACTAAAGGCTTCGAGGTCGGTCATACAGGTGTGGATGTTGAGTCGGGAGCAGCTCGTGACTCTTCGCCAGAGGAGTGTCCTGAGAGTTCTGTTGAACCCCGGAGGGGTAGAATGTTTATAGCGGCGAGTTCTCTATGTTGCCAACTCCGTAGGCGTGAAACGTTCCTGTGCTCAAACTCTATTGCGCTCCTAACGGAGCTACGGAAGTCCGCGTCGGCGTCCGTAACTATAAACATCACACCCCTACGGGGTTGCCGAACGAATTCTCGATTCACCGCTCTGAGTCGCTCGTTGAGGTGACCAAGTCAAACTCAAGGTCCGCTTGTAATCACACCCCAGTCATACTCGATCAATTCCAACGGCCGCTCATTCGAATGCACTCTCTCCGGTTAAGTGCTGGCCGAGGATCAGAGTGTGTACCTCATGAGTCCCTTCGTATGTGTACACTGACTCCAGGTTGCACATGTGCCGCATAATCGGATAGTCACCTATTATTCCGTTGGCGCCCAGGATGCTTCTTGCGGTTCGTGCGCACTCCAAAGCCATCGATACGTTGTTCATCTTTCCCATTGAGACGTGGACGGGCTTGACCTTGCCTTGATCCTTTAGTCGTCCGATATGTAAAGCCAGTAACTGCGCCTTGCTGATCTCCGTAGCCATCTCAGCCAGTTTCTTTTGAGTAAGCTGAAACCCCCCAAGCGGTCTGCCGAATTGTTGCCGCTCCTTTGAGTACTTCAGAGCAACATCAAAGCAAGACATCGCCGCGCCCATTGCGCCCCACGCGATCCCATACCGTGCCTGCGTCAAGCACATCAACGGGCTCTTCAATCCCCCCGAACCAGCCAAGATATTCTCCTCAGGGATCACACAGTCTTCGAAGAACAATTCCGAAGTGACCGAGGCACGCAGGCTCAGTTTGTGATGGGTATCACGCGTGGTGAAGCCCTTCGTTCCCTGCTCCACAATGAACCCTCGTATTTCATCGTCGTCATCGGTCTTGGCCCAGACGACTGCGATACCAGCCATCGAACCGTTTGTGATCCATGCCTTAGCTCCGTTGAGCATCCACCCATCACGGACCCTCTTCGCCCTGGTCAGCATTCCACTTGGGTTCGAGCCGAAGTTAGGTTCGGTCAGCCCAAAGCACCCGATAACCGTGCCTGCGGCCATCCTGGGCAGCCAAGTTCTCTTCTGGTCCTCGCTGCCGAATTGGAATATCGGATACATACACAGCGCGCCTTGAACCGAAGCGAAGCTCCTGATGCCCGAGTCCCCTGCTTCAAGTTCCTGCATGACCAGTCCGTATGCGACGTTGTTCATGCCGGCGCAGCCGTATTCTTCAGGTAGATTTGCCCCCAACACGCCCAGTTCGGCGAGGCTCGGGATCAATTCCGTCGGGAACCGCCCCTGTTCAAAACAATCGGCAATGATCGGGGTGATTTTCGCCTCAACGAACTTTCTGACCTCGGATTGGACTAGCCTTTCCTCGTCCGAAAGCAGCGAGCTGATTCCCAAAACGTCCAGTCCTTCAAAAGCCATTTTCATCTCCCTTGTGTTTTGTCGGGATTATTAACGTGATCGATTATCTCCGCGAGAATCGATACAGCGATTTCCTGTGGCGTTCTCGCGCCGATTCGCAGACCGATTGGCGCGTGCACGTTCTCCAACTCCCGCTCGGAAACGCCTTCGTCCGCGAGCTTCTTAAAAACGGACAGCACGCGCTTCCGGCTTCCTATCATTCCAACATAACCGGCGGCTGACCGAATAACGCTTTTGAGGCAAAGCTCATCGTACTGATGACCTCTGGTCACAATTACCACGGCTGAGCCCGACGAGATGTTTAGGTTGTCGGCCGCAGCTGCGTAATCGCAAGCCAGCAAGCCTATTCTCGGATCGGGGAACCTTTCTCGGGATGCAAACTCTTCCCGGTCATCCACGACCGTTACATCATATCCCAATACTGCTGCGATCAATCCTACTGCTTGTCCGACGTGGCCCGCGCCGAAAACAATGAGCTCGAGTTTGGGCTTCACGATCTCTATCGCAACCCTCACCGGACTTCCCTGCTCGTCTATGGAGTCTATCAAGTCTGTTGCTCGGCCGCTCGCAATCAAGCTCTCTGTCGAAGTAAGTATTACATCGCGAATTTTGTGGTCTTCGATGGACGGAAACAGCTCGCCCTCAAAAGCTGTAAAAATCGTACTTGCGGCCGCAGGGTACAGCACCCTGACTACCGACAAAACCTTTCCCAGGCCTGCTAAGCCTTCTATCTCGGCTAAAAGTTTGTCTGAGTTGCCCATTACCGAATAAGCGGTTCGTGCGTTTTCTGTGGTCCATTGCGTCTTTGCACCGGAATGATACCTCGCGCAAAGACGCAAAGGACCGCAAAGCTGGCAAAGTACTCGAGTCCTTGGAATCTCAAGAACCCGCTACCGTACGGCCCTATTCAGACAATCGGTACGCCGGACGAGCCCGGACAATTACATTCGAGCGAGTGACCCGGACGGTTATCTTGCGAGAGCGTTCATCCTTCTGCCTGTTTGAGGGGTAATAGCCGAGGAGGTACTGATGTCTCAGCTCTTCAGCAATTCTGCCAAGCGCCGGCTTCAAATCACCGAGTCTGTCCGCCCGTTCGACTGTGGCGCCCGACATCTCCGCAAGTTGCTGCAGATATTCGTCTGCAGTTCTGTAGGCGCGGTCGAGTTCTCGTTTACTTTGCTCAAGTTTGCCGTTCACCGAGTCCGAGCCGTTCGAGATCGGCGATGCGCGCAACCTTGCTTCCATTCGCCGCTCAACATCATCGCGCGTGGCGTAGCGGATGGGATACACAATGATATCCTCGCTCTCGATCACCGCATCGAGTGTGTCTTCTTCGGAAATCTCACTGCTGGCGGTGTCGATGCCGTCAGTAAAGACGATTACCGCTTTTCTGCCCTGTATGTCGTGCAGCCGTTCCCACACCGCGGTGTAGACCGCTTCGTAGACCTGCGTGAACTGCCCGGGCTTGATCGATCGCACCGCGGACGCCAGCCTGGCGGTGTCGTTCGTAAGATCTGAAAGAACTTCGACGCTATCATTAAAAGAGACGACCATAACGCGGTCATGCGGCCTGAGATTACCAATAAAAGCCATCGCCGCCGATTTAATTTGATCGAGAGAGGCTTCCGTCGATCCGCTGGAGTCGAGCAGCAATGCGACGCTGAAGGGCTCTTCGACTGATCCGAACAGCTCAATCTCCTGCTTGATACCGTCTTCGAAGATCGTGAACTCCTCGCGAGTAAGATCGCTCACGTATCTGCCGCCACGTTCGCTTACAACAACCGGAACTTGTACGAGCGTCGTCCTAAGCCGGACCGCCTCTTCATCCTGCGGAACCGGCTTGCGCTCTTTCTCTTGTTGAGCTGAGCCGTTCACGATGAACAGAACCACAACGGCGAAGATGAATGCCGGCACTCGCACGCTTAACCTATTTTGTACTTCCATTGCAGGAACTCCCGGATGTGAAAGCACATCGCATGTTGCCGCGATCAGCGGCGGCCCATCCCAAGATACTTGAACCCCGCGGCCCGCAGAGTCTCGGGCTCATATATGTTTCGGAGATCTATGATATTCGGTTCTCGCATGAGTTGCTTCAACCGATCGATATCAAGACTTCGAAATTGATTCCACTCGGTAACGACGACAAGCCCATCGCAGCCATGAGCCGCGGCGTACTCATCCTCGCAGTAATGCACGTCCGGCAAAATCCGGCGCGCGGACTCCATTGCAGCCGGGTCGTAGGCCCTGATCCTCGCGCCAGCCGCAGACAGGTCGTTGATTATCTTGATCGCCGGAGCCTCTCTGATGTCGTCCGTGTCCGGTTTGAACGCGAGTCCGAGTAAGGCAATCGTCTTGTTCTCGAGTTGGGGCACCAGTCGCCTGATGCGATCGATGATCGACGTCCTTTGCGACTCGTTAACACGCAGCACCGCCTCTACTATCTGTACGTCGTACTCTACGCTGCGTCCAAGCGCGACCAGCGCCTTCGCATCTTTCGGAAAGCAGCTTCCTCCAAAACCCGGTCCGGGATGCAGAAATTTCGAGCCGATGCGCGCATCCATTCCCATCCCTTTTGCAACATCGTGGACGTCGGCGCCAAGCAGTTCGCATAGGCGCGAGATCTCGTTTATGAAGGAGACCTTCGTCGCAAGAAAAGCGTTCGACGCGTACTTGATCATCTCCGCGGACTCGGGCGTCGTAATGACGAACGGAGTCTCAAGCAGGTAAAGGGGCCGGTATATCTCTTTCAGTATTTCGACCGCTTCTTCGTCTCTGCACCCGATAACCACTCGGTCGGGCCGCATGAAGTCATTGATCGCGGCGCCTTCCCTCAAGAACTCCGGATTAGCCGCAACCGAGAAGCGGCTCTCATTCGTCTTATTCTCCGCGATGATTTTCTTGATCCGGGAAGCCGCGCCTACCGGCACGGTGCTTTTCGTCACGATTACCTTGTACCCGTTCAGCGACCGCGCTATCTCGAACGCAACCTCGTCGATCTGACTCATGTCGGCGGACCCGTCGCCGGTTGTTGGGGTCCCGACCGCAAGAAACACCACTTGGGACTGTTCGATTGCGCCGCTTATGTCGGTGCTAAACGCGAGCCTCCCGTCGCGCACATTCTTCGCCACGAGCGCGTCGAGCCCCGGTTCGTAGATCGGCATCTTGCCTGCTTTGATCGCGCTTATCTTGGACTCAATCTTATCGACGCACGTGACCTGCATACCGAAATCCGCAAAGCATGCGCCGGTAACCAGCCCAACGTATCCGGTTCCAATAACCGCTATGTGCATTTCACTCCCCGATCACTTCTGAATCGCGTCTGCGAAAAACGTGATCGTTTTTTTAAGTCCGACTTCGAGGCCGACGACCGGTTCCCATCCTAAGATTCTCCGCGCGCGTGAAATATCCGGCTGTCTTACTCGCGGGTCATCGACCGGAAGCTCCCTGTGCTCGATCGTGCTCTTGCTTCCGGTCAGCTCGATCACCTTGTGCGCAAGCTCTATCACGGTGAACTCTCCGGGGTTTCCAATATTAGTTGGCTGGTGAATGTCGTCTTCGGGCAGCTCTTCCGCCATAAGCAAACGGAGGATCCCGTCGATCAGATCGCTGACGTAACAAAAGGAACGCGTCTGATCGCCGTCTCCGTAGACTGTGAGGGTTTCACCTCTCAACGCCTGAACAATAAAGTTCGAGACAACCCGGCCGTCGTTTGGACGCATTCTGGTGCCATAGGTATTGAAGATCCTCACTATTCGCGTGTCGACCCCGTGATAGCGGTGGTAAGCCATCGTGATCGCTTCACCAAAACGCTTTGCCTCATCGTACACACCTCGCGGGCCAACCGGATTGACGTGTCCCCAGTATTCTTCGGGTTGCGGGTGCACCTGGGGGTCGCCGTAGACCTCTGACGTTGAGGCCAGAAGAAAGCGTGCTCCCTTTGCCTTCGCCAGACCCAGGGCCTTATGCGTTCCGAGGCTGCCCACCTTCAAGGTCTGTATAGGCAGTTGCAGATAATCGATCGGGCTCGCCGGTGACGCGAAGTGCACGACTGCATCCAGCTCGCCAATGACGTGCAGATATTCGGTTACGTCCTGTTTGACGAACGTGAAATGCTCATTACCGAAGTGATGCTCTATGTTCTCAGCACGTCCGGTGACCAGATTGTCGAAGACTATGACGTTATGCTCGTCATCTATCAGGCGGTCAACCAGGTGCGACCCTAAGAACCCTGCTCCGCCGGTTATCAGCAAACGCATCGGCGCGCCTCTCTCCAGTCCAAACGTACATTAGTGATAGCGATTCACGGCACTCCTGTATGGGCGGTCCTCCGTGACCGTCCCTCTTTCCATCAAGGCACTTCGCTTCCGGCAAGAGGGGCGGCCACGGAGGACCGCCCATACAGGGATACATCGCACTAACGATAGAACGAAGCGATCGTCTCAACCACTCGGTCTTGAGACGCCACACCGAGCTCCGGATAAACCGGGATTGCAAGAACCTCCTCGGCCGCTCGCTCCGATTCCGGGAAATCTCCCGAGTGATGCCCGAGCTCCTTGAAACAAATCTGCAGGTGCAACGGCACCGGGTAGTAGATCTCAGACCCGATTCCCCGCTCAGTCAGATAAGCCCGGAGCTTGTCGCGCTCGCGAGCCCTGATGACGAACTGGTTATAGACATGAAGCGCGGATGCCGCTTCAGCCGGCAATCGAACCGCGCCGCTCGAAACCAACCCTGAGTCGCGAAACAACTCTCGATATTTCTGCGCGTTCTCTCTCCGAGCGTTAGCCCATTGATCAAGATAGCCGAATTTCACTCGCAGGATCGCGGCCTGCAGTGAATCGAGCCTGCTGTTGATGCCGACGCGATCGTGATAGTACTTCTTTCTGGCCCCGTGAGACCTCAAGTCTCTCAGCGAAGCAGCGATCTCAGGGTCATTAGTAGTCAGCAGGCCACCGTCCCCTGCGCCGCCAAGATTCTTTGATGGATAAAAGCTGAAGCACCCGACGTTGCCAAGGCTCCCTGCCCTTCTTCCGTTATATTCGGCCCCTATGGCTTGCGCGGCGTCCTCTACTACAGCAATTTGATGCTGCGCGGCGACATCGGTTATCGGGTCCATGTCCGCGCACTGACCAAACAAATAGACCGGCAATATTGCCTTGGTCTGTTTCGTAATCGCCTGGGCTATCAGCTCCGGATCAATGTTGAGTGTCGACTCTTCGATATCCACAAAAACGGTCTTCGCGCCCAGCCTGACTATCGAGCCGACGGTTTCAAAGAAGCTAAAAGGCGTCGTGATGACTTCATCTCCCGGACCGACTCCGCAAGCCATCAAGGCAAGTAAAAGCGCGTCAGAGCCTGATGCGCATCCGATGCCCTCCGAGCAACTGCAATAAGCGGCAATCTCTCGCTCGAGCTCCCGAACTTCAGGCCCAAGAATAAACTGCTGGCTGCTTAGCACTCGTGTAACCGCCGTCTGAATCTCGCCGGCGATGCTCTGATACTGGGCGTTGAGATCCAGAAGAGGGATCTTGGTCTGCATTTTCTCTTGCATCAAGGTTAGGACTCCAGGACTTTGATAAAGCATCGAACGGGGCCGATCAACATGAGTGCTTCATCATATCGTGAACAATCTCCGCCAGTCAAAGTTGGCGCCCGTCGGTGACAAGGTGCCGTCCGTCCGCCTTCGGAGCGGGGTGTGATTAAATGTGGGACTTGCGCCTTCCGAGGTATGCAGCGGCTCGCCAGTTTGGACATTTCCAGTGCAAACTCCGTAGGAGTTGCCTGTCTATAGATCGAGGCGCGTGGTCGTTCCGAACTCCGTAGGAGTTGCCTTGGTATCAGGTGACTCCTACGGAGTCCAAGCCTCCACCCATTCGCCTATCTATAGACATGTCACTCCTACGGAGTGACCAGCCCTCCTGGCGGAGGGCGTAACCACTAATCATCGGCCTGCGTCAAGCGATGTGCCTGTCACGTTCCCACTTTTGATCACACCCTTCGGAGCGGCATACATATACAAATTTCCAACCGCCGGGCTTTGGGTCGTGACCTAGTCTTAAAGAGTAGTGTCCTAAAGTTGTGTTGCTGGGCCGCGCAACTCTAACTTAAGGATGAAGCCAAAGACCTTACCGTGGTATAGATCCTTATCTTGAACCTTCATCTATTGGCCTCCACTGAAATGATAGTTACTAAGACTTTCAAACTGTTTGTGTGGTTCATATCAGCGACGAACCATCGTTTCAAGCAGCGGATATCGCCTTGAGTGTTGGATCGCGTTGTGCGCGACCACGCCTCTTGATCATCGCCCATTGTTCCCATTCCCAGTGCTTCACCGCCCTACAGCAGTGCTCGCTCATCGCTCCAATATAATGACGCCAGTCAACAAAGATATTGTTGCCCGCATCATTAGTGTGGAAGACTTGTTGCTCTAATCGAAGTCCTGTTTCAGAAGCTGAACATCTCGCCGAACGACCAGCGTCAAGGTTTGTCTGACAAAGCGCTCAGTCAAGGTGCGCTCTGCAACTTATTTTTCCGTGCAATCGAGGCAGAACTGTAATAGAATCCGCCCGGCGTCGGCGAGATGCAAATCACCTGGGCCGCCACGTCCGACGGTTGAGCTGGAATTAATTCCTATGTAGGTTTGGGAGGCCTGAGCGGATTATGCTCGCAGCCTGGCCCACAAAAAGAACGCAAGCGCCAACAGCAGTGTCCCGGTCCCGAAGTCAAAGCCTGAGCGCGAATGCGAACGAATCGGAGTAAGGCCTTGATCGGAAGACTCATTCTTATCAGTCACCGGCGTGGCACTGTTGCCTCCGGGATTCTCCCCCGGGTCGCAGAAGCAGCCCAGCGGGCCGCAATCGCACCAGCCTCCTGCTGTCGTGTGACCAGCGATCGCGATGCCGACAAACGGGTTGGAGCTAATTAACTTGCCATTCTGAGAAGTCGAAAACAGAGCCGGAACAGCAAGTATGCAGAAAGCCGCAAACACAAGTCGTTTTCTCATAGATCTCTCCTTAGAGCAGCGGTTTGTTGACTCGGAACGCGTTGTCATCACCGATAATTCGGTTCAGGGCATCGTTCTAAGCCGACTGACTCATTCCGCGAATGCACAACAACTATTCAGCGAAATTGAAGGCAGATTTATTCGGGTCGCGGAACATGCGTATAGCTTTCGCGACACCGAAGGGCTTGCAAAGGCGAGTCGTGTGCTGATGAACTTGCCTCTAGCCAGAGCACGACAAATTGGTTTCTTTTATCAGGCTCTGACTCTCAAGCGAACCGGACAAATAGACCAAGCCCAATCGCGCTTTGAATCGATCGCGGATAACGGGCCGTTGGCGTATCGAACTCGAGCGATTCAGGCTTTGGGTGCTCTTCACTATGACAAAGGCCAACCCACTGAAGCATTGAGGTTTCACCTCGAGGCAGCACGAACAACATTAGGCGAGATCAATCGTGATCCGCTGATTGCGCTGCTGGTTCAGTTGGAAATATCCCACATCCAAGCACACGCCGGTGACCACGAGAGAGCCTTGGCCGGACTTGAAAGCCTTGCCTCACTCGTGCGGTTCGTAGCCAAAGAACATCCGCTTTACTTTTACTTTTATCACAACGCGTTAGCCGTTGAGTTCGCAGCGTCAGGCCGCCTCGCTGAAGCAGAAGCAGCATGTGCGATAGCCCTTGCTTCCCCATTCGCTCCGGCATATCCCGAATGGAGCGAGACCCGCGACGAGATCGCAGCTAAACGTCAGGCTGCTTCACAGTCGGTTGTGGCGATCCATCGCGCTCCCGAAGCTGAGCGTCCGCCAATAGTTCAACGCAATGCAACCCCGGTCGTCAGGTTTGTCTCGGGCTATCGGGCCAGCGCCAAAGACTTCTTTCAAAGATCTATATTTCCGATTCCAGCAAGAACAACAACCACTGCTTTCCACATAGTAAGCATCCTTGATCGGATGCTTATCTGCATCGGGCCACGGGCGCCCCCAACTCGTTCCTGAATCAGCGTACAAACAATAACCAAATCAGAATCGCGGGGCGGGCCGCCACTGTGCGGTGACGACCCACCTTGCCCCCTTTTACGCACGTTGGTGTGTCAGGATTTGTGTGTCTAGCCACAACAGCGCGCTACGGAGAGAGCGTGTATGAGTATAAAAGAAGAGAGGAAAAGAGCAAGTAGCGAAACGCTAAAAGGAAAGAACCTGCGCAAGCCGGTCGTCCCCGAAAGCAGAATCCTCAATCCAAGAATACGAATCGTGACCGACTTCATGAATTCCAATCTTCATCGCAGAATTCATTTGGCCGAATTGGCAGGGGTGGTCAATCTCTCTGCTTCTCGTTTCTCCCACTTTTTCAAAACTCAAACCGGACTCTCACCGGGGGACTATCTTAGAAGACTCAGACTGGAGAAGGCTCGTCACCTTCTAGCGACCACCCTACTGACCATCAAGGAGATAATGGCGATGGCAGGTTACAACAGCAAGAGTCTCTTCGTGCGCCATTTCAGAAGATCCTTCGGCCTCGCGCCTTCCGAATACAGAAAGACTATCCAAGGCTCATAGGGTTGCCAGGTAATTCGATAACAAAAACGGGGATGCCCTGTGACAAAATCTGTGACTAGTTCCGAGCGATACCTCGAAGCGAGAGATCTCGCTCGACCACATATCAACACTTAGAAGTGATTCAGTATTGGATCGGCTATGGCACTTCGATTGCCAAGGTATAGACGAGCTTCGAAAGAACGGAAGGGCCGAAACGATCAGGGCAACGGGGGCTGTGCTGATCGATTCGGTCCTTCTTTATTTTTGCCGGGGCAAGCCGGCCAGCCACAAAGAAAAGACCAACAGACATACCCGTCCGGCGAGGGCGTCCCGAGCTGCTGAAAAATAACGCTCGCCACTAAGACACAAAAACACTAAGCCGCACGAATTTTTGAATGCACTGGCTTCGTGATCCTTCGTGCCCTTGCCCTACTGGCGATAGTTTGGTTTCAGCAGCGTGCCAAGCCGAATATCGGGTAGGAGGGAGCCTCGCGGCTCCCGTCCTCCCACACCACCGTACGTACGGTTCCGTATACGGCGGTTCATAAAGTAATCTGGAGTGCGGCCACCATGTTCTCTCTCTCGACCACTGCTTCCATCAACTGCTCGGTCTCCGGGCCGGAGTCTTCTCTCCTTGTCGTGACGCTTGACGCACCCCTCTCGTACTCTCGCGATTT
>Ga0137359_10000074_pt1 | contig 73998 bp, 63 predicted proteins | sample Mad1_40_16metaG_FD_108281 | JGI IMG/M metagenome (GOLD analysis project Ga0137359, IMG submission 108281) | Vadose zone soil microbial communities from Angelo Coast Range Reserve, California, USA - Mad1_40_16 metaG | ecosystem: Environmental > Terrestrial > Soil > Vadose zone | place: USA... | reverse complement strand
TTGCCATAAGCGTGGTCGCCGTGATGATGCGTGTCGAACGCGAAGCGAATCGGTTTGTCGGTCAGGGCGCGTATTTTGGGAAGTATCTCATTTGCGCCCGATGGGAAGTTTGCGTCGATCACCAGAACGTAATCCTCGAAGATGACCCAGCCGTTATTGCAGTGACCCCGAACGAGGTTGCCTTCGTGGAAGTAGACTTCGGGAGCGAGCGGGTCGACCTTTCCGACTTCCAGCGTTGAAGTGGCGACCAACGCCTTCGCCTCTTTCATCGACAGCCCCAGCAGGGCCGCGCCCCCGATCAACATCTCTCGCCGATTGATGTCGCACATCTCGGGAGTTCCTCCTTATGAATTACTTGATTCCCTCGAAGGTCGGCATTATATGGCCTGACTAGAGGACTCACAATGGATGGCGAGGAATGCGGGTCGGGCTGCGTTCTCGACCCCAGCCCTTTTATTTTTGGTCATTCCTTGCTATTTTAGCTTGACCTTGCTCTTCCCAGCCTGCTAAAACCGGCGCGTGATTCATCCCACCATCGTCTTCGATCTCAGCCAGATCAAATACGAATTTGAGCGTTTCCTGCTCGGTGGCGAGTTCGATCTCTTCGAGGACGACCGTGCTTTAGCGAAGGCTGATGCCGACCACAGCACGGCCGAATTCTCCTATGGCAAACTTATCCTCTCGTGCTGGGGCGACGGCTGGTCGCGCTCGTGGCGAGTCATCTCATGCGAGATCTCCCCTGAACGATTGATAATCGAGTGCGCGAAGCAGATGAGGCTCAAACGATGCACGCTCACCCTGAGCCAGGGCGCGGGCGTTCGGCAAGCGGCGCAGGCCCGTAAGGAATTTGCGCGCAAGCTGGCGACGATGATCGAAGCCAACCTGCCCGGGATTCGAGTCGAAAAAGCTGTTACCGCTCGCAACGACCGCCGCCATCTTTCCGGAGTGCACGCGCGCCTGGTGATTCGAGATCGGGGGAAGCGATTGGCCGGTATCGGTATGAACGAGAGCGAGCTGCAGCCAAACGTAGACGCGGCGCTTGCGGCCGGACTCACATGGCTCGACGAGCTTCGGCGCAGAAGCGGTTCGGTCGACGGTTTGATGATCTTCGCGCCTCGATGTGACACTATCGCGATTCGCCTCACCGGAATCTCTCCCGCGACCAAGGTCTCGCTCTTCCGGATCGACGAGACAAAGGGCACGATCGAGTCGGTATCGCCATTCGATCAAGGCGATCTGAACGACAGCTTTCGCAAGGCCGCCCGTCGCGCTCATTGGCCGCGGCCGGGAATGCTGCCGCCCGACTGCGCGATGCTCGTCGAGTCGGTGCGAAGGCTTGCACCCGATCAGGTCGAAGCACACCATCGCGGTCCGTGGGTCTCGCTTTCAATTCGTGGTCTTGAAGTCGCACGCGTTTGGATCCATCGCCGGCGAGTCGAGTTCGGAATCGGCGAAGCGCGTCTGAAGCTTGATCACCGCAATGAACACGAATTGGACCGGCTGATTCAGGAGACGATCTCGCGCCGGCGTCCCGAATCCGAGCTTCGAAACGAGATGATGTTTCGGTTTCAGCCGGAGCGCTGGCTCGAGTCGATCATCAGCCGCGATGTCACCGCGTTGGACTCGACGCTCGATCCGAGGTTTGTCTACTCGCAAGTCCCAACATATCGAGGCGAGCAACGCACCTTCATAGATCTACTGGCTGTGACCCGCGACGGGCGGCTTGTGGTGATGGAGTTGAAGGTGAGCGAAGAAACCGAGTTTCCATTTCAAGCGCTGGATTACTGGTTGCGAGTTGAGTGGCACCGCTCGCGAGGAGATTTTCACCGGCGCGGCTATTTCGAGGGACTGAGCTTGGTCGATGCGCCGCCGCTCTTGTATCTGGTCGCGCCGCTGTTTCGTTTTCACGAGACGACGAAGCTGATCGCGACTTCCATCCACCAGCGCGTGCCGGTGTATCGAATCGGGATCAACGAAGACTGGCGCCGCGGGGTGAAGGTGTTGTTGAGAGAGAGACTGAACGGGGAGTAGGCAGAAGGCAGAAAGCAGAAGCCAAAAGCAGCCTGGGCTGCCTTCCGCTTTCTGCCTTCTGCCTTCTGATTTTTCAGCGCCGTTTTGCTTTCCGAATCAGCGCGTCGATGCTCAGTATTCCTGAGCCTCGCGAAGCGATGAACAGAAACACAAAGCAAAACAGAATCGCCAACTCGCCGCCGTTGCCTCCCTGCGAGATTGGCCAGAAGCCGCGCGGAGCATGCTGCTTGAAGTAGGCTACCGCCATCTCTCCGGCCGCGATGAACGCGACGCAGCCCGCAAAGAGCCCCACAGCTATCAGAATTCCGCCGGCGAACTCGATAACCCCCGCTGCCAGCAACAGGCCGGTCTGTCTCTGCCCTCCAAGCACGCCAAATAGCTTCTGCGCGCCGTGGCAGGCGAACAATAAACCCGCGATGATTCGCATCAACGCATAGAAAAAGTCTGAGTACTTCCCGAGCCATTTTTCCATTGACGATTCCTCTCAATCAAAGAGATTGCGCATCGGCCGGGTGCGACATCTTGTCGAGTTCGGCCACACAGTTTGAGGGAAATGGATCATCTGCTTATTTGATTCGCTTGCCGACGTCATCGGCATTAGAGATCAGATGGGTTACTCGTCCGTGCTCGTCCCTCACGAAGCTGATCACGTCGGGTATTTCATTGGCCGTGAATTCGGTTTCTGATATCGGCTTCAACTCTATCTTCGAATCTTCGCCCTGAACCTGAGCAAGGAGTTTGTCTCCTTCTCTCAGAATAATCAGTCTGAATCCATCATCGAAACGATACTCACCCACGTAGGCATCGTAGGTCTGCGGGTCTGCTTCCACTACGTGCTCCAGCTTCGGGCGGTTCCTGTCGCCGAATCCGTGTTTCTGGCCGCACATCGCGCATTCAGTAGGTGCTTCGGTATTGTCAACGCTGTGATGCACCGGCCGCCGTGCTTGCAGATAGGCGAAGATCGCTTTCAAGTCCTCATCGTTCAGGGTCCGAAAGACTGTCCAGGGCATGATCGAACTGAGCTTGCGAGCTTTGACGTGACCTGTGCGCATTACCTGAACGAAGAACGCATCGTCGTAGTAAGAAATCCCCGAAGGGTCGGGCGTGAGGTTGGCGCTGAACGCCTTTTCCTTCTCAATCTCTACAAGGTTGCCGCCACCGAAAAAGCCCGGATTGAGAGGTGCTTCAAACGCGGTATGGCAACCTACGCAATCGGCAACCCTGACGAGATAGTTCCCGCGCTTCACCGCATCCGACAGATCTGGCTGCGGCACCGGTTCAGTGAGCGGTTCATTCGTTAGCCGTCTCTCCCTCTTCAATTTTGTTTGAGGCAATGAGTTGCGCACCGGTGGAATCGAGCGCAGATAGACAATGATCGAGGCCAGATCTTCATCGGACAGACTGCGGAACGAGCCGTACCACATCTGCGGATGAAGCACGCGCCCTTCGTGACTGACTCCTTCGCGAATTGCGCGAGCGAACATGTCATCAGTCCAGGTTCCTGCGCCTGTTTCTTTGTCGGGTGTGATGTTGGGCGCAACGAGCCTGAACTCTCCATCATCGCTCCAGACGTGGCCGCTGCCCTTCCTGCCTTCCACAGGAGGCGCACCTGGAGCCTTCCAGTCGCGATCCGTGTGACAGATGAAACATTGAAGCAGACCTTCTGTGAGATACTTGCCCCGCTGGAGGCGTACCTCGGTTCGTTCGAACACAGTGTCGGTCAATGGACGTATTTTGGGTTTGTCAGTCGATGCGGGCGCTTTGGCTTCTTCAGTCTTGCCGCGGGTGCTACAACCGCTATTCGAACCGAACACTATCAGGAAACCGATTGTCGTATAGGCCGCCACAACTGAGGGCTTCAACTGGTCTCTAGTCATACGGTGCTCGCCTGTTCGACCTTTCGCTCGAGTACGTACTCGGTCTGCGCGCTCGCGCGCGGCCGCGTGATGAGAAACAACGCAAGGAGATAGAGCCCCGCGCCTATCATCAACGCTTGATTGAAGCCGGTCATAATCGCTATCACCAGCGCCGCTACTGATCCCATCACCGAGGTCGCGCCGTTCACTCCCCACGCCCACGGGATGATCTCGGGCGCGTTACGAACCAACAAGCGAATTCCTATCGGCATCGGCATTCCCATTACCAATGCAAGCGGCGCCATCAACACTACCGCCAGCACGATTCGAATCTCGCGAGGCAGACCAACCAGCCCATAAAAGATCGGCGGCAGGGCTACGATGTAAACCACCACCAGCGCCACCAGAATCACCAGCAGCTTCATCAACGCCGGGGTTAATCGCTCCTGGCTGACGCGCCCGCTCAGGTAGCTTCCAATCGCGCTGAATGCCAGCACTGAAAACAGCACGACCGCCAGCGAATAAACCGGATGGCCCAGAAACAGAATGAACTTCTGAATCATCGCCACCTCGACGATGATGAAACCCGCGCCCAGACATGCGAAATAGAGAAGGTAAGCGAGCTTCGTGCCCAGTCCGGTCGCTAGCGCCCTGCCACGCACAAGCACCAGCGGCCCGATTATGAACAACAAAACGAGCACGCTTGTGATCGCAAACAGCGCGAACAGAATCGAAGTGCCAAGGTTGGTCTTCTGCCACTCGCCCGTTGTTCCTTCGATCACGTTTGAAAGGTTCGCCAACCTGACTGAGTTGAAGAAGAACGGATTGTTGTCGCGCGTAGGCTCGACGTTTGTCGCGAACGTCGTCCAAAGCGCGGCGGGGTCCGGCGCCTCGATCATTTGCGTGAATACGGTTGGCGGGCGAGTGAGAGGCGTGAACAACAACTGGAAATCGTTGTGCCCGGCGACGTCTTCGATCGCTCGCACTTCGTTGTCGGTGAATTCGCTTCGCTTGAATACGTAGGTTGCCGGTGTCCGGTCGTAACCGGTCCTCGCGTCGCGCACAAGAATGATGTGCCGAGCGGGATTGGAAATACCGAGCTCGCTCATCATTGTGCGGCTGAGGGTGATCAACCGGAGCAGTTGATCGGGCGGCTCGAAGTACCAGCGCGTCATCGTCAGGATGCCGTCGTCCGTGAGGTGCGTGACGTAATCCTTGAATGCTTCGACGGTGTAGAGGTTGTTTTCGCTGAGCGAGAACGCACCGGCCGCGGTCGCCGCCCAGGTGTCCACCATCGTAGCTTGAATGACGTCGTAGCGGTCCTTCGAGTTTCGAATGAAGCTGCGTCCTTCATCCACCACCAGCCGCACGTTCGGTTGTTGATAGATCGAACCCGAATAGCTTTTGAACGGCTCGGATGACATCACGTCGAGAGCGATGATCGGATTAATCTCGACCGCGGTGATGTGCTTTTGCCCGAAGACTCGCGCGGCCATCACGTCGTTGCCTCCGCCCGGTCCGATGATCAGGACATTAGCGTCGCGTTTCACGTTGTGCGCCAACGCGCTGAGCGCATCCAGCGCGTCTTGATGAATCGCCGAGTTGCTTGCGTCTTTGCTGATCCCGGTTGCGGCGTCGGCATCTATCTTGATCTCGACTGTATTGTCGAAGCTCCCTTCGACCGTGATTCGCGAAAACGAGTTCCATTTCGAGAATAGCACGCTCTTTTCTTCGAAACCCTTCGATTTGCGAATGTCGATTCGATGTGTGTTGCTGTTGTAGACTACAAGCCCCGCAAGCCCAAAAGCCAACACCAGCGAGCAAACGGCCGCCGCTCGATTTCCCTCTGACGCAATACCAAACAACACGCCGGCACTCGCTGCGAGCGCCGAAACCAATAGCACGATGTTGATTGCGCCGATTGTATTGAGCACCGGTATCAAGAGCAGGCATCCGAGCGCCGCGCCCGCGAGATCGAACAGATAGAGCTTGCTTATTTCTGTTGCGAGGCGCGTGATCGCAAGCGTCACCGCGCAGCCGGCGAAGAAGAACGGCAACGCCGTCGCGCCGTAGATCCTTGCGAGCCGGTAGTAGTTTTCCGGGCCAGTCTCAAACGTCAGCGGATTGGCGAGGATGACGTAAAGCGAAAAGAGATTGCTGAGAGCGAACAACATCGCCGCGGCGCTGAGCCACTGACCGGTGCGTTCAGGTTTCAAGCCGCGTTGAGCGATGTAGATGAACACGCCGCTCGCGCCTGAGCCGAACAGCGCAAGCGAGATCGCCATGAAAGCGAAGTGATAATACATCGTGGCTGAGAAGAGACGGGTGAGGGAGAGCTCGAGCATCAGGACAGATAGTGTTATTAGCGAGATGCCGAAAAAGATTAGTCGTCGATTCAATCAGTGTCTCCGATGAGTCACAGGAATGGACCACGGAATGACGCGGATCAAACAGATCATCACGGATAAGATCCGCGTAGATCAGTCGAATCCGCGTCATCCGTGGCCTATCTCAGTTCCAACAGCGCCCCGATGGCCTCACTCACTTCCTCGGCGCGCACGTCCCAGGTTGATTCTTTCACAGCTTTCTGACGGGCTGCGCGCTTCTCCGGCGAATCGTTTTCCAGCACGTCTTCAACCTTCGCGATAAAGTCATCGTAGCTGTGGAAAACGCGCAGTATACCATCCAGTCGCTCGTATTCGTAAATCGGCGTGATAACTACCGGCTTGCCGGTTGCCAGGTATTCGCGCACCTTGATCGGGCTGCCGTAGTTCACGAACTCATTGTCAGTCACCCACGGAAGCACGCACACATCGAACGCCGCCGCGTATTGCGGCATCGATGAATACGGCTTCGAGCCGAGATAGTGAACATTCGCGAGTGACTCGATCTCGAGCGGCGAGGCTCGCAACCCGACGAATACCCACTGCCAGGCCGGCCGTTTGCGGCTGACGTAGCGGATCAGCTCCTGGTCGATCAGCCACGGATCGATCCCACCGAAGTAGCCTAAGCGAGGGTGAGCAACGTGAGCGATGTCTTCGGGCTGGGTCAATTCTTGCAGGGTAGCCGACGCGAAGTGATCGTAGTCGACTCCCTGTTCGAGCAGCCTCACTTTCCTGACGATTTCTGAATGCCGCGCCGTTTCCTCTTCGAAAAGCTTTCGGCCCGAGTAGTAGACCAGATCGGCTCGCGCCAGCAGGTCGTTGTGCATCTCGGCGATGACATTCGAAGGCGTCGCGTGGTCCATTTGATTCGCATCGTACTTGTCCGAGACTTGATAGATGAGCACCCGCTCGCCGAGCCGGCCAACAACTTCGCGCGCCGTCGGGATGGCAATCCAGAGAATCGGCTGACGCAGGTCGTATGCCACCATCAGCAACTTCATTTGAGCTACCAGCAGCCATCCATTGATCGCGCGCGCCCAGCGGCTTGAATAGAACGGGAGCACCGGAGGCGAGACGACGATGATGCCCTCCTCGGTGATCCGAACGGTCCTCGCGTAGCTGCGTAGTTTTCGCCTTATCTTGCTGAAGAGGTCGCGGCTGGCAAGCGAGGGCAATCCCATCGAGATCGAATTCACGAAGATGACGCGGTTACCAGCGCGCGCCAGTCTTCGCATGATGTGATTCTTGGAGTGCTGATGGTGATACCACCAGTCTTCCCCGGCGAAGCAGATAATGGATTGGTTTCGAATCATAGAAAACGAATGATCGCGTTAGGCGTGAATCAAACCAGATAAGAAGTTGTTTGCGATGTGCGCTCCGATCGCCGGCAACAGCGAATTGGTCTTTTTCATCAACCACCCGAACAAACAACCCAGAAGAAAAACATTGACCGAGTCCTTGATCACCGGAAGCGAGAAACCGTTCTTCGATAACCAGTACGGCCAGTGCGCAAGCATAAACAGCAGCGCGGCGATCAGGTTGGATCTCCAGAACCTGAGGCTCTCGCTTAGCCGGTTGAGAAAGAAACCCCTAAACAATACCTCCTCAGAGATCGGAGAAAAGAACACGCCCGTCAGGATGCTCGGCCACTCGGACGATCTAGCGGCCAGCATCGCGCCGGCGTTTCGTCCGGAGAGCAGCGCTTCGCCGAGGACTACGAGGGAAAACCATGCCAGAGAGACAAGCGCGCCGATCATCAAGCCCCTCTTCTTCAGCGGCGTAGTGAGCTTCAGATACGTGAACGGCCGCAGGCGCGATACTCCCAACGTGATGAAGACCGGGACGACCCAGATTATGAACTTGACGGCGTTCGAGTAGACATTCTTCCAGAGAGCGGATTCGATGCTCTCGTCAACGCGGATGAAGACTATCGCGCGCAGCGACCAGACCACAAAGAACAGCGCGACGTAAATCGCGAGCTTGGTGAGCGATCCGCGTACCTGAGCCGACGCGTCGTTGGTTACGTTCGTTGTGGTTGTCCCGTCAGACAAAGGCCTGAGCGCGTCGACTGTGGGGCGAATCCAGCCCGAGGTTATTCGGGCTATGCATAGATCAAGCGGCCTCTTGGTTCTGGCACGGGCCGCCCGAGATCCTTGGCGGTTTCGATCCATTCATTGATGACGACCTGAATGTTGGCGAGAGCCTCGCCGTACGTTGCGCCATCCGCCGCGCAGCCTGCCAACTCGGGAGCTTCGGCAATGAATGCTTGGTCCTCTTCGCTCCAGTAGATAATAAGCTCGTACTTCGAATCATTGTTCATCGTCTAGGCCTCCAAGCTTGTACTTAAGGATGAACTTTGAGCAAAGTCTTTTCGTGTTTGCTCATTTGAGACTTTACCACGCTCTCGCACGAACGCACTACGATACGTTTGTTAGATGAAGCGTCCTGAGATTAGGATCGCATCGAACACGCGCGCGGCGTTGTGACGCCAGGTGTAACGCTCGATCGCGGTCTTTCTTGCCGCGGCGCCCAGGCGCGAACGCAATTCACCATCAACCACCAATCTCTCGATCGCTCGCGCCAGGCCGTTCGCATCGCCCGGTTCCACAAGCAACCCGTTCTCGCCCTCGATGATCACTTCACCGACCTGGCCCAGCCGGCTCGCCACGATCCCTTTTCCCGTCGCCAGATATTCAAACAGCTTTGTAGGCGAGCCGAAAAACTCAGTGCCATCCGTCGAAGCCACATGCGGCGAAGCAAGTATGTCACAAGCATCGAGATAGGCAGGTACCTTCTCGTGCGAGATGCTTCCAGTGAACGTCGCGCTCACACCCGCCGATTCGATTATCGATTCAGTTTGTGCTCGCTGTTCCCCACCGCCGATGAAGACGAAATGACAGCGAGAACCCGGGTCGTTGATTAGCGTGGCCGCTTGGGCCAGCACAGGAGCGCCGTGCCACGGACCGAACGTGCCTACGAAACCGACGACGGTCCGGTCATCGATACCAAGGGAGCGCCGGATCTCGCGGCCTCCACATTCCGGACGGAAGCGCTCTGGATCGACACCGTTCGGGTTCACTATGATCTTTGCCGGACTGGCGCCCGCGTCGATCAGGTTGCGGCGTTCAACGTCCGACACTACAAAAATCAAATCAGCCGCGCGCTGATTGAGCCGTTCGAAACGCTTCAGCAGCCGGAGCAGACCTATCGGGTCCCAATTTCGGCTGACCCAGATTTCCGAACCGTTGAACTCCAACGCGAGCGGAAGCCCCGTCACCGCCGACAGCAGAACGCCGCTCCAGTTGAAGCGGCTGTAGCGTTGATAGATGAAATCGATTCCCGTTGCCGGCGCCGCGCCGCGTGCGAGCAGCAGCAGACTCTTCACGGTGAAGGTGAGATTGTTCCACAGTTCGAACAGCGCTTTTGTTGCGCTGAATTGTCCCGAGGGCGGAATCACAATGGTTTTGTCATCGTTGCGTTGTTCGCCGCTCACCAGGAACCTGAGGCGATGGCCCAGTGTAGCGGCGCCGCTTGTAAACCCGGCGACGTGGGTTGGCATTCCACCTTCCGCCGCGCCGGTAAGAGTAGCCAGGACATACAACGTGCTGAATGACGACTGTTGGGCTGGATTGAGAGCCCTTCTGCCGGTCCTCGAGGCCCGCACGATGTTTCGAAATGCCGGCGAGAGGCCGAGCACCTCGGTGAGCAGCCACGACAACGGGACAATCAATCCATAGCCGCCTAACAACTCGAGCGCGAAACGAGGAGCTTCCAGCATCAGCACGCTGAGCCGCGAGCGAGCCACTCGGCGACCTATTGAATCTCCGATCACCACCCGGCGCGCGCCTGCGAAGATCGCGAAAAGCATCAGTGCGCCACGAGCGCTCTGCATTCTCAGGTCGGAAGTGAACACGCAGAAGATATCCGGCGCGAACGACCGAACCCGCGAGAGCGCTTCTCGCTTTGAAGTCCATTTGAGATCAGCTTTGTTTATCGGCCGGATGTCCGCGTCGGGCAATACAGCAGCCGCCCATTCCCTCGCGGCGTCCGTGTTGCCCGACAAATCCAGGAGCAAAGCTAGCGGTCTTCCGTACTCTTGAGTCTCCGCCGCGCGCGCGGACGATTCGTGCTTTGCGCGTGCTTCGGTGACTTGTCTGTTTGAAGAGGCAGTGGCCATTGCCTGGTGCGAGTCCGTGCGAGACTGGGGCGGATTCACTTGGTTGCCGTTATGAGAAGGTTCCATCCGAAATTGCGCGCAAGCCACTGGAACAGCACTTCAGGTATCAGACGCCCGATCGGTCTCAGCTCGCGGCGCGTAAGCTGGTTCACCTGGATGTCGCACCCGCGAAACTCTCGAAACATTTGGCGAGCTTCAGCCCGCGTGAAAGCCTTAACCAGCGGGCGTCCTTCCGTCTCTGAGTACTCGACGTGGCGGCTCATAATTTCCGCGGGAGTTTCTTTTAAGAGTTCGCCACGCAGCAACCCGTGCTTTAAGATGATCGACCCAACATAGTAAAGCGACGCACGATTATAAAGCATCACGATTGCCTTGCCGCCGGGTTTGAGAACTCGATGGATTTCGCCGACGGCACGAAGCGTATCGGGCGTGTGATGCAAGACGCCGAAAGAGTAGACAACATCGAAGCTCGCATCCGGGAAGCTAAGGTCCTCGCAGTCGCCTGTAAGAAACTCGCCTGTGAAACCGTAGACCTCGAAACGGCGGCGCGCGATCTCAATGCTGCGCGGCGTGAGATCGACACCGGTCACTCTCGCGCCGCCGCGAGCCAACTGGAGCAGGTCCGTGCCGGTGCCGAACCCGATTTCAAGCAGTCGTTTACCGGCGTAGCGATCGAACCCAACGGCCTCTTTCACCCACGGCGCGTCGATTCGGTAGCGGTAGTCCTCGATTGCATCGAAATACTCGCGAGTCCCAAACTCGAGATCGCGTGCTACATGCGCGCCGCACGGATTCGCGCTCCATTGCTCGCGCGTGCGTTGCTTGAAGTCGTCGAGGAGTATCGAGGACGACGGAGCCAGTATTGGATTATCGCTCGAGGGGTTCATCGCGTTAGGCTGACATTGAGTAAGACATTTGACTCCAATGAGTTTCGGGCGTGTGTTCGCAACTCATTCCACCACTGACGGGGTTGCTTCCTCCAAGGTGCGTCTGAATCTTCGATAGTAGAGAAGGTGCAGTGCGTAGTCCAGCGCCATCGCGCCGGCGCCAGTCCACGCCGCCCCCGCTATTCCAAAGCGAGGCACAGCGACCACCAACGCGGCAATTGTTGCGACACCGGCGATAAGAACAATGTTGCGCAACTCCGCGCCGCGCCCGTGCGACGCAAGGAATATGTTGTAAGGCTGGAACAACCCGACGAAGAGATTCATCGCGGCGAACGGGACCAGCAGCGGCGCCGCTTCGCTGTATTTCGGAAAGACAAATCTGAGGACGATCGGCCCAAACACCACGAGCGCGATTGATGCGCTGATGACCGCGGCGGCGTTCCACCTTGTTATCCGGACAGGCACTCGCGTCAGCCGCGCGAAGGCCCGGAAGCGAGTGGTAGCCAGCGAGCGGCCGAGCATCGCTATCGGGTTGCTGAACTTCTGCGCGATCGCATACATCCCGAGCGGCGCTGTGCCCGCAAGGAAGTAACCGATCGCGAGTTGATCCGAGCGCGAAGAAGCCACTCCGCTTATGCGCGCGAGGTAGAGATTGAACCCATACCCGCGCGTCTCCTTGAGAGTCAGCTTGATGTAGCGCGATGCCTCCTTGAAGCTCGGTCGCATTCGAATCAGTGTCCAGACCGACGCCATACCGATGCCCGACAAATAGGCTCCCAGAGCCGTTCCTGCGGTCAGGCGGTGAGTGGCTACCAACACGATCAGCGCAAGCAGGTAACAACCCGACATCGTAAGCTGAAAAACGGACAGCCTGCGAATCTGGTTAAGGCCCTGGCAACATTGCTCGATGAACAACTGGAACGGCTGAAAGAACGCGAGCGCCGCCGTGGCTATAAACAGCCATCGAACATCCTTGGCAAAAATCAGGTCGATGGGCTTTGCAGCCGCCGCGATAAACACCGAGAAAGCGACGCTGATCGCAAGCGTCATCAGAACGAGCGCGCCCAGCGCCTGCCGTTCGCTGTCGCCGTCACCAGCGAGCGCCAGCACACGAGCGCCCGCCGAGGAAATGCCAAACTCGAAGAGCAGGCCTGTGACCACGATGATGCTCAGGCAGAAAGCGAACCGGCCCATCTCCCCCGGCTCCATCCATCGGGCTAGGATGATGCTGGCGAAGAACCCCGCGAACATCGAAGCGGTCTGCGCGGAGAAAAGCATGCCCGTCTGGCGGGTGGTTTCGCCCAGCCTGAAACGTGAGCCGGACGTCGGGGCTTGAACATCGGACGCGGATGGCAGAGTCTCAGCAGCCAGTGTGATTGCTCCTCTTAATCATTCAGAATCCGTACGGACCGCCCATACAAGCTGCGCCGATTGCTACGATATCGCAACTTCCTCTTTAGCAGCCGTGGATTCAACCGCTTCGCCCGCAGGCCTCGGGCCCTCGATCCACTGGTCGTACCACAGGCTGAGGTTCAGCAGGCTCCAAAGGAAAAACGAATAGTTCGCGCGGCCCCGCTGATGCTCGGTTAACATATGCTTCACAAACCCGTAGTCGAACAACCCGCGCCGGCGGATCTTGGAGCTGACGAGCGACTCCTCAACGAAACCACCAAACCTCCCGCGCATCCACTCGTCGAGCGGCACACCAAACCCCTTCTTCTCGCGATTCAATACTTGGTTCGGAATCACTCCTTCGAGCGCGCGCTTGAGAATGTACTTTGTTTCACCGTGGTGATACTTCAAGCAGGAAGGAATCGACATCGCAAACTCGACCAGCTTGTGATCGAGATATGGCACGCGAGCCTCAACCGAAGTCGCCATCGTCATCTTGTCGACGCGCATCAACAACAGCTCCGGCAGTCTCAGCTTCAGATCCTGGTAGCTCATCTGAAGAAGTTGATCGGCGTCCGGCTTCGTAGCGAACAGCCTTTCCAGATCTGAACGCACAACCGAGTAGGATGACAGGCCATCCCTGGCGCCGGCTTCCAGCCTCCTGCGGGCTTCGGGGGTCAGCAGACGCCCTTTGTTCACTTCATCAAAAATAAAGGTGCCGCTCCAAAACAGCTTTTCCCCTTCAGCCAGGCGTCGAAACACATCGGGGAGCATCTTGCGACCTTTCGGCAACAGCCGAGGGGCGCCGGTTCGACAAAGGGCCTGACCCGCCGCTGACATTGCGCGCCGCATTGGCGCGGGCAAGCGGACGAGGTGGCGCCACACACGATCGTAGATATCCAGATACACAGCGTAATCGCGGTAACCGCAGAACAGCTCATCCGAACCTTCGCCAACCTGCACGACCTTCGTCCCGCTCTCGCGCGCGAGCTTCGACACATAATACAAGGGGACGCAGACCGGATCGGCTATCGGTTCGTCCTGATGAAAGATCAATTCGGGAAGAAAATCGAGCAGCTCCTGCTGGCTTATCAGGACTTCGTGATGATCTGTGCCGTACTCACAGGCGACGAAGCGCGCTTCGTCGGTCTCATTGTGAACCGGGTTGTCGCGGAAGCCTACGGTGAAGGTGCTCACGGGCCGGTCCATTAGCTCGGCCATAAGAGCGACGTTCGCAGTCGAGTCGACTCCGCCCGACAGGAAGACGCCGAACGGAACATCGCTCATCATTCGCTTGGCGATAGATTCCTTCAGCAAACGGCGAAGCTCTTCGGCGATCGCGCGCTCGTCTTTCGCGAGAGACGAATCAAGGCGACCCGGGACTGCGTCCCAATAGCGAGTAACTTTCACGTCGCCGCGCGCATCGCAGGTGAGCATGCAGCCCGCTGGAAGCTTCTGTATGCCCGCGAACAACGTCTGAGGCGCGGGCGTGGTCATGAAAGTGAGGTAGTGATAGAGCGCTTCTTCGTCGACGTCACGCGAGACTGACGGGTGCTCGAGTATGGCTTTTATCTCGGACGCGAAAATCAACCGGCCGCCGGTCAGCGTGTAGTAGAGCGGCTTGACGCCGACGCGATCGCGAACGAGCACAATTCGCCGCGCCCGTTCGTCCCACAGCGCGATCGCGAAGTCTCCTTCAAGCTCATCGACGAAATCCAGCCCCCGCTCTTCGTAAAGGTGAATAACCGTTTCGGTGTCGGTGCGCGAACGGTAGCGGTGACCTCTCGCCTCGAGACCCGGACGCAGCGATTCGTGATTGTAGATTTCACCGTTGAAGGTTATCCAGACTCGGCCATCTTCGTTGGGCATCGGGTTGCGCCCGGCGGGCGAGAGGTCGACGATGGCAAGCCGCCGGTTGCCGAGACCGACGCGCCGGTCTGCGCTCACGTAGACCCCCGCGTCATCAGGTCCGCGATGAGACATCGTGTCGCGTATGCGAACGATTAGCGAATCGCTCACCGCCGGTTGGCTCACGCCGTATTCATAGATTCCGCAAATACCACACATAAGACAGACGACCGAAGACAGACGACTGAAGACAGACGACCGAAGACAGACGACCGTATTTCGCAGTCTGGCACGAAGAGCTCAACGGCTCTTCGAAACCAGTAACTGAAAACTCACTTCCAACGGCACTTCCGCCGCAAGACTGTAAATGATAGCAGACGACTTTACACGAATCCCGTATGCCTGTGAGATCCATCGAGGTTCTATCTTTCCTTCAAGCTCGCAATCGCAAACGGGCACGATTGTAAACACCGCTGTTTCGTCGCGGGCAATTGCGCGATTGTTTGTGTCCAGGGCGATCTCGAGTCCGGCGTCGAAGTTGAAGAAGAACTCGAATCGATGATTGCCCTCGCCGGTGAAGATGTCCCGGATGATCCAATAGCCCCCACGCTTGTCGAAACTGACCACGCGCCGATGAGTCACCGGAGCGTCGAGACGTTGATAGGCGTAATGCTCGGCGTCAAGCACATCGCGTTCGGCGGTGCTCTCCCACAGATTCACCTGAGGGCGCACGTTCGAGGCGAACGAAAACAACTCGCCTTCGTTTACCTGGCTGATCTCCTCGTCATCGATTCGAACGGTGTTGTGGTAAGCGGTCGAGCGGAACAGATTGCGCTCCTGCTCGCTTGCCGTGTAGACGAAGGTGCCCGGGTCGCGAAGAAATGTTCGACCGAACGCGAAGACTTCGATCGACAAAGCGTCGGAGTGCGCGTGCGAGCCGCGTCCGCGCACCCCGTGATCGCCGCAGTCGATTATCGAATATAAGTCGCCGGCGCGTTGGACGAAGATCTGCGCCTGCGGAAACGCGCGCGAACCGGCGCTTCGTTCATTGATCCGCAAGTGCTCAAACGTTTCGAGGCCAGCGCGGCCAAACCACCAGATCGCTTCCTCATCGATCTCGCTCGATTGTTTGAATGTAGCATTTTGAAGGAGGATCGCACCGATCGACATCAAATAGGAATGATCGACGGCTGGCCGGTCTTTGAATTTGATAAGCCGTCCGTCATCCGAGTCTCCTATCACCGGCGCGGTGCGATCGGGTTTCAGGTAAGAGCCGACGAATTCGAACATCGCTTCCAGGCGCGCGCGAAACGCCGTGCCCGGATCGAAGCGCCCGGTACGACACCAGGAGAAGAACAGCGAGAAGATTTCGAGCACGAAACGGTGATAGCCAGTCGCGCCCTCGTAATCGACGCCGTCGGCAAGGACTTGCCGGTTCATTTCTTTCACCAGCCGGGGCGCGCTGTAATCACGCCAGCCGCGCGCTTCTCGAAGATCGGGCGCGGTCGTGCCGATCGCGAATAACCCTATCAAGTCCGACAGGTAATGATTGCTCGGCGTGCGATGAGAGAACTCAAGATTCGCTCGGATGAAACGCCCGTGCGCGATCAGCATCTTCAGAATCAGCTCAATCGCCTGGTCGGTAACGTTCGGTGAGCCGCGAAACATCTCGAGCGCCGCGATGACGTTCACCACGCGGATGCCCGCTTCCATCGCAATGCTCCAGTTGACGCCGAAGCGCGGAGGATTGTCTTCGTACCACGAGGCGAGCTGAAGCAGAAACTCTTCGGAGTATCGTTCATCGCTCGTCAGCAAGTATCCGCGGCCAAGAGTGACCAGATGGTGAAGACGATTGAGTTCCCAGACCACCCGCACATCAGCGCCCTGTCCCAGCACCAGCGACACTCGAGTGAAGTGAACGAGCGGCCATCGGACATCCGCCTGTGGGTCACGATGCCAATCAATCTTTGTGCCCAGGTCAAAGGCGCGGCTGAACAGCGTCACGCGGTGATGGAGAACGGCTTCCGCTTCGAGGCGAGATTGTTCTATCGAATCAGGAAAGAACTGTTTGACGGCGGCGACTGTCGAATCAAGGTCGGCGAGACCAGGGACGACACGCGGTTCGCAGCCCGTTCGAATCGTCGCGGCGACTTCGCCGATCGACTTGCCGCCGAGCGAGCGCCGCAGATCCGCGTCCGACACATACGTTGTTTGCGGGCTATCGGAGGCGCGGCTGATCGCTCGAGAGATCCGCCTGCGCGCGCGTCGAGAAGCTTCGCCGGCAAGCTCGCGCGGCGTCATGCCTTTAATCTTGCTTCGAATTGTGTGAGAGCGTCTCAATCTCTGATTTCAACCGTGGCTTCAAATTGCTTCCGATACCGTCGACACACCAGAGAACTGGGTTGACAACGCTCCGAGCAGAAACAGGAAGTAAAGATTCAAGTCCGAATAGTAGCCGCTCGCAACTGTCAAGCCGGGTATCCAATACGCGACGACCAGCGCAAGAAAGCACGACGCTGCTATTCGTTGCCGCTGGTCAGCCGCTCGTTTGAGCGCGCGCCAGCCCGTCAGAAATAGATACAGATTCGCGGCGACGTACAACGCAAGCCCGGGCAGCCCGAGTTCCGAGGCAATCCACAAAAGGTTTGAATGCGGACTGTCAGCGGCCTTAGTGTCCAGGACTTCTTCGGGCGGTTCATCGGAATAGTAGTGCGACGCATCGAAATAATCGGGATAGTTCGCAAGACCAACGCCGAACGCCGGATTCTCGAAAGCGATCTCGGCCGCCGCTTGCCAGGTTGCCAGCCTCCCGAAAGCGCTGCGCGGGTCTGCCAGCCGGCGTCCAGATGTTGACGGAGCCATAGTCACGAGCCAGCCGCCAAGCACGATCACGATCACTGCAAACAAAGAGCCGACCGCTAGAACGCGGCGGAGATCGTAAGCCTTCAGCGGGGCATGGCCTGTATCGCGATTAGCAGCCCACCGCTGAGCGATCCAACAGATCACCAGCGCGAACGCGACTACGCGGAACAGCGACAACAAGGCTCCCAACGCCGCCGCGGCGGTTGCGCACACGTAAACAAGTCTACCGGCGCGGTCGAACCGCACGCGAATCAATCTCGGCGCGGCCTGCAGGAACAAAAACAGCATCAGGCAGATGATCGCAAAAGACGAGTCCGCGCCAAACGGCCCGTTGACACGCCGCTCGCCCTCGCGCATCAATTCCGAACCCTTGTATTGGAACAAGTCAATTCCGGTCGCAAGTTCAAAAACGCCCGTCGCAAACAGGAACAGCGCCAGCGTCATGCAACAAAGCAACAACAACCTGCCGCCGCTGCGCAGGTCAAAGTGCTTTCTCGCAAAGTAAAAGGCGAGGAGCGGGAGCCAGAACGTATCGATCGCAATCCGCGTTGCATAAGCTACATTGTTGGAACGCGCCACCGCGCTCGCGAGCGCCAGAAGTGAAAGAAGCGCCCAGGCGATTTCGAACTTCGATAGCGAGAAGGTCGCTCGCCCGGCGGAAAAGGACGTGTCCAGAAGCGCGCCCGTCCTCTTCAGCTTGCGATGCGACTCAAGCAGCAGCATTACGACCAGCAAGCCAAACACGACGCGGCTGTAGGTGATGATTGAGCGGTCAAGGGGATACCTGAGGTAGAAGGAAGCCAGGGGTGTGGCCGCAAACCATGTTAGAAGGACGACTTCGAACGTAACGGGCGCTGCCAGGAGAAACGCAGCCACTAAAGACACGGCGGTTACAACCGCGGCATTTCGATAATCGCCGGTCGCACACAACATCCCGGCTAGGGCGATGCCGACAGTCAGCAGAACGAACGACACGGTGAATCGAAGCCGCCACGCCGGGTTGAAGATATTCGGCCTCTGTCGCGGAATATCCATCTATCACTTGACCTGTTAGGCCGCACCGCCCAGCTCTGGTGCTAGCTCATCTCTTCAATTGCGTCCACGATGCGAGCGGCGGCCCGGCCGTCCCAAAGCTCCGGCGCGCGCGCAACAGGAGAGGGCCGCTCAAGCGCCGCGAGCGCCTCACGCTTGATGATTTCAGGGTCGCTTCCCACGACGCGGTTGGTTCCTTCGGTTACCGTGATCGGCCGCTCAGTGTTTGGCCTGAGCGTCAAACACGGAATGCCTAGAACGGTCGTCTCTTCCTGAACGCCGCCGCTGTCGGTCAGCACCAGGCGGCTGTTGCTGTATAGATGCAGGAAGTCCAAATAGCCGAGCGGCTCGGTTAGCACCAGCGAGCGCTGGTTGCGCACTCGATCGCCAAGGCCGAACTGGTCCAGGCGGCCGCGCGTGCGCGGGTGGATCGGAAAAACAATCGGCAAGCGCTCGCCGATCACCTCGAGCGCGTCAAGGATCCCGGACAGGATCTCTCTGTCGTCCACGTTTGAGGGCCGATGAAGAGTCATCGCGCAGAACTGTCGGGGCTTGAGATTCAGCCGCTCGAGTATTTGCGAGCCGCGCGCCCGTTCCAGGTTTCGGTAAAGCGTATCAATCATCACGTTGCCAACAAAGCGAATCTTCTCAGGCGCGGCCCCTTCGCGCAGCAGGTTTTCATTTGCATCGCGAGAAGGCGTGAGCAACAGATCCGCAAGCGCATCGGTGAGGACTCGATTGATCTCTTCAGGCATCGTGCGGTCGCGGCTTCGGAGCCCGGCTTCAACGTGCGCCACTCGCACCAACTGCTTCGAGGCGACTATCGCCGCGGCCATTGTCGAGTTCACGTCACCGACAACGACAACCCAGTCGGCCGGATGCCTCAACAAGACCTGCTCAAACGCGATCATCACGCGGGCAGTCTGCTCAGAGTGAGATCCCGAGCCAACTCCCAGGTTGATGTCGGGGCGCGGAATTCGGAGGTCTTCGAAAAACGAGTCGCTCATGGACTCGTCGTAATGCTGGCCTGTGTGGACGAGCAAAGGCTCGATTCGAGCAGGGCGCCGGCGCATCTCGTCGATCACCGGCGCGATCTTCATGAAATTCGGCCGGGCGCCGACGACATTGATTATTCGAAGCATCGCAATAATTCAGAATGTTGAGCTGAAACTCGGCAGGAAGTCTAACGTCGGGGCGTTGGCGAACACAAGGTCGGCCCTTTGAACCATCAGCCCTTAAACGCGAAAGACACCGGGAGCCTTGGGGCTCCCAGTGTCCGCGCAGTTTCTGCTGTCGTAAATCTTCTCAGTTATCGCCGACCGCGGTGTTTGAGCAAGTAGAACAGCGCGCCGCCGCCGCCTCCGATTAACGCTCCCACACCCGCGCCTTTGCCGCCGCCCGCGATCGCTCCGATCCCAGCGCCCACCGCCGCGGGCGCCGCCACGGTAAGAATCGCGTCGCGTGTAGAGTGGCGATTGCCATAGTAACGCTGCCCGTAATAACGGGTATCCGCTCCGCCGCGATAGTAGGGCTCTACGTAACGGGTGCCGGCTCCGCCGCGATAGTAGGAGTCTGCGTAATAACGCTGACCAGCCACACCGCGATACGGATAAGAACCATATGAGCGTGCGCTTACCGAGCGATTACAGTCTCTCCGATAACCCTGGGCAAGGGTCTCAGGCGCGATTGCCAGGGACATGAACGTAACGGCAAGGACTATTGCTGCGATTCTCTTTAACATGTCTGCCTCCTGATATCGTTTGATTCAACGCTGAAGTGGCAACTCGCATTCCAGCAGAATCAACAACGACCTTTAGGCCCTTTTCCTCGGGAAAAACGCCCGCTGAAGGGCAGATCGCTCCCGCACTTGCTCCATATCGTGTGGACGTTGCCCGATATCCTCACCCGGAACAGAGTTCCGATCCGGCTGGCCGTTGACTTGGCTGCGACGGACCCATAGAATCTACCCGTCCAGTGGAACGAGTTCGCATCGACAGAGTTTAGCCTGTCGAATCCCAACACTGCCGTATCAACATCCGCGGAGTCTCCTATGAAAAAGGCCGGTCTGATTTTGCTTGCCTTCGGTTTTGCCATCGCTCTCGTCGGTTCAAATACCGCGAGTGGTGACGCCAGAGCATCGTTGACCTTCACCAAAGATATCGCGCCGATCTTTTATAAGAACTGCGTCGGCTGTCACAGATCCGGTGAGATCGCGCCGATGTCGCTGATGACGTACAAAGAAGTCAGACCGTGGGCGAAGGCGATTCGTGAAAAGGTCGCAAATCGCGAGATGCCCCCCTGGCACCTCGACTCTCAGTACGGCAAGTGGGAGAACGACCGGCGGTTGACGCAGAAAGAGGTCGACGCGGTAGTCGCGTGGATTGACGGCGGAGCGGTAGAAGGGAGCGCCAGAGACCTGCAGGCGCCGCCCAAGTTTGCAAGCGGGTGGCAGATCGGCGAACCCGACATGGTTTTCCAGATGCCGACTGAGTGCACGGTGCCCGCCGAGGGGTCGGTGCCTTATCAGTACTTCGCGGTGCCGACGAACTTTAAGGAAGATCGCTATATTCAGGCTCTCGAAGCGCGAGCCGGAAATCTCTCGGTCGTGCATCACATCGTGATGATGGTGCGCAATCCGGGAGAGCCAACTCGCCAGCGGGGACAGACGCGCAACTTCAACATCGCTGATGGAATCCTTGGGGCGCTCTCACCGGGGCAGACTCCTTTTCTCGCCAAACCCGGACAGGCAAAGCTGATCAAAGCGGGATCACAACTGGTCTTCCAGATGCACTACACGCCGAACGGGACGGAGACCAAGGACCGCTCGATCGTCGGATTGATTTTCGCGAAGGGGCCGGTCGACAAGATCGTGAACAGCAAGGCGGCGTTCGATGTGAGGTTCGCGATCCCGCCGGGGGCCGAGAACTATGAAGTAAAAGCTGTTTACGAGTTCGAGGGCGACTCGCACATCATTTCTCTGATGCCTCACATGCATTTGCGGGGCAAGGACATCACGTATCGCGCGATCTATCCTGACGGGCGCTCCGAGATTCTGCTTTCCGTGCCGCGGTACAACTTCAACTGGCAGGTCTACTATTATCCGGTCAAGCCGCTTGCAGTGCCGAAGGGGACTCGAATCGAAGCTGTCGCGCATTACGACAACTCGACGAAAAACCCGCGCAACCCGGATCCGGCGAGGGAGGTCCGATTCGGCGAACAGACGTGGGACGAGATGATGAATGCTTTCTTTGATTTCACAGTGGACAATCAGAAGGTAGGCGGAGAGCGCGCGGCGAGTAGCTCTCAGAAATGACTCGGTGCTCGATTGAGTATTGTTAAACGAGAAGGCTGCTCACAAAGAGCAGCCTTCTCCGTTTCAGGGATTGTCGGCGCGCTAGTGCGGGTCTCACTTCACATCGAACGTGCCAGTCAGAACATCGGTTCCCCACTGAACTTTGAACGACGCCTTACCCTTCGCGTCTGCTAGATTGATCGTTACTTGATCGACGGAGTCCTTTGCCTTTTCGAGCTTGAGAGGCGTCTGGGCGATAAAGCCGGCGGTTTGAGGAGGCGCACCCCATAGATGCCGGCCGTTTGCGCCTTCCGTTTTCGGATGAAACGCAAGTACCCAGTTATTGTCTCCGGTTCGCTTGATCCAAAGCGTGTACGTCCCGGCTTTGACCGTGTCCGCCCCGACTCCTAGATCGCCAGCCGTCTCGATCCGTGTAGCTTCATTCATGCCTATTCGCCACACGCCTCCGACGGGGAGTTCGGAAACGCTGTGGTTTCCGAGTGGCGGCCGGCCGTAGTCGATCGTGATCTTCTTTCCTTTGATAGTGGCTTCAGCAGTGCCGCGGTTGCCTTGAGCAACTGCAATGGCGGCGAGTGCGCAGATCATTGCTGCGCAGAGAACGAGCTTCTTGAAATTCATGTTTGAGTATTCCTTTCGACAAAGTTTCTGTGGCACCACCGAATGTTATCTGTGAGCGCGTCCATGGGGCAAGCGCCCAGCCGTTGTGGATGACTTCTCTCCTTCATTGACGAGCAGGCTTCAGACTAAGGGCGCTTCGGGTGAGGACCTTCCTTCGGCGGAGCATATCGAAACTGGTAGTCCGCGACTCGCTGACAGGGCTTCAGGTCAATCGCGACGTTCGAGGCGGCTGCCTCACGACGCAGGCCGGCACGGACGGCGGCGTTCCACGCCTGCGGCTTAACCAACCTCTTTTTTGATTCCTCCTCGGGGAGCTGTCGAGCGAGTAACCAGTAACGCCCGGGCGCAACGTTTAACAGCTTGAACGAATTGTCGCTTTGCACTTCCGCTTCGATGAAGCGCAACGTATCCTCAGCGGAGTTGGGTTCGGCAGGCACCAAATGAACTCGCAAGCGATCGGGCAGTGAGACGCCTTCCTTGTCGGCAACGACTCGTCCCCGAATCGAGGCGGCACCTTCGCCAAGAACAAATCTGACCCCGTTTATCCGCTGACCCGGTCTCACTACGATCCCGCGGCCGCTGGCATCAACCGGCGTGTTGGTGGGGCCGGGAACCGTCATCGCGCGCAGGTACCAGGCTTCATCGAGCAGCATTCTGGAGTCGAGTCGATAGCTCGCCGCCGGGAGCCCCTGGAATACGAAATCGCCCGTCTTGTCCGGCGTGATCAAGATCGATGCGAACCGGGACGAAGGATCGGAGCTATCCGTGTCATCGGTGCTGATGCTCACGAGAGTCTCTTCGACCGCGGGCGCTGGCTTTGTTTCGCATTTGACGTCCTTTGTCGCCAGATCAAGCGTCAAGCGGCCCGCTATCGAACCCAACGGCGCGAGGCTGATTCGAACTCCCGTGACATCACGACCTCTGACCTTGACCGGAATTCGCTTCGAAGCAGCTCCGTCATCGCTCTGATAAGGACCCCGGCGCGCGGTCACGTAGTAGTCGCCGTCAGTCACACCATAGAAAGCGAACGCTCGCTCGCTGCCTCGTGGTTGACTGAAGGCCTGGCCTTCCACGGTATCGTTCGAAGCTTGCATCAACTGCACGCTGACACTGGTGTTCAACCAGTCCGACATTGACGCGTCGGCGATCGAGCCGCTAATCGCATAGCCGTGCTCACCGCGATATCGGATGTCGATGCCGGTTGCTTCACCGCCGTACTGAAGTGTGACCTCACCGGCAGTGTCTCGAGCTGACGAAGGGTAGTAGGTCGGAGCATCGTCAGCGTACGCGGTTAGCATCGAGGATCCCAGAATCTTCGATGCCGCCACGACAACGTAGGTACCGGCCGGCAGGCCGAACAGCCTGTAGACGCCGCGGTCGTCGGTGTATCTCCCGGATCCGTAGCTCCCAAAGACGGAACGGCCCTTGTCGTCGCGCAGGAGAATCGCGCTCATCTGCACGCCCACGACGGGATCGCCATCAGAGTTCGTTACTGTGCCGGTGATTGCAGCCCCTTTCTTTAATACCAGATTCACCGAATCGCCCGGCCTATGGTGAACCGTGTCGCCCGGATCTCTTACCAAAACATAGCCACTGGCCTGAACCGTGATCGCATAGCTGCCGCGAGGGAGGTCATCGGCGACAAATCTGCCGGTTTCGTCTGCGTTGATCATGCGGCGTACGCTTTGCCGGCCTGATCCGCTGACGAAAACTCGTGCGTTCGGCAGCGGCTTTCCGGACTCATTTACAACGCGCCCGGTGATTGAGCCGGCGCGCGCGCTCGATTTTGGCGACTCACTCTGATTGCCGCTTTGGCCGAAGGTCATCAAAGCGAAGTTTAGCGACGCCGCAACAAACATCGCTGTCGCCGTAAAGATTCTGCGCCTCATTTCTGTTCCTCGAATGCGCCTACCGATCGTTTGGGTTCAAGTCGACGAGCATCGTGACCTGCGATTCCGTTCCATTGGTTACCGTGACTGTCTGCTTCACATCCTTCGAGATTATCGGAGGCCCGCCGGCGACCGGCGGAGCACGTCTGGTTTGAAAGAGGAGCGAGAGATCGTACTCACCGGGCAGGAGTCCATCGATAAGAAATCGGCCGCGCGAATCAGCAGTTGGCGTTCTGATATTGAGAAGCTGGTTGGTGCCGGCTCGTCGGATGCTGAGATACATCATAGCAGCGGCGGGAATATCGCCGCCTTCAACCTTCACCTGCCCTCGGATCGCCCCGGTACCGTAACCAAACACGACTTTTACTCCCGAGATTTCCTCGCCCGAGCCGACTTCGATACCGTTCTTCTGCTCGACTCCATCGCGCTCGACTCGGACTAGCGCCAATCCTTTTGGCGCGGGATAGTACATATAAAAGCCCGCGATTCCTCGCGGCAGTCCCGTGACAAGGAAGGTGCCGTCGGGAGCGATGCGCACCTGACTGCTTCGTGGAGCAACATTCACTGAGCCCGAAGAAACGCCGAAGCGGACTTCCGACACGCGCGGCGCTCCAGGCTGGCCGTCCACCCCTTCAATGATCACATTGCCAACTATGCTCGAGCCGACATGCACCTTGACCACAAGCCCGGCGACGTCGCTGTCGCAAACCGTGAACGGGGCTCTGTCGCTGTACATCTCACTATCGGAGGCCGGAGAGGCGAAAGCCGCGTAGCTGCCCGGCGTGACGCCATCGAGCCGAAACTCGCCTCGCGCGTTAGAGGTGGAACTCGTGAAACCTGAAGCGTTGAGACGGCCACTCTGAGCATCTAACGCGCCGTAGCCGTACATCATTCCAATCACCGGCTTGCCGCTGGCGGCGTCCACTATTCGCCCGGACACGGAGTAACCCTTCGACGGCCGGCCTAGCACGATATCCACGCCTGTGGCTTCAATGCCGGAAGCAACTTCTATGACGGTTGCTTTTCCTTCTTCGATCACGTCAGGATGATACGTGAGCGGGTAGTATGTGTTTCCGGCGTTAATCCTGGCATTCGGACCGTTGGTATCCACGCCCACACACACGATGTACCGGCCCGGCGGCACGCCGAAAAGCCGGTACACACCTCGGTCATCCGTAGAAAACATGGAGTTGTTCGGAAGGTTGTTTTGAAGATAGATGCCCTGCTTCCTGCCCTGGTCGAGAACTGAGAAGACCCGGATGTTTTCCTGAATCAGCGGCTGCCCTTCCGCGTCAGTTACTCGTCCTGTGATTACGCCGCCCGTCCGGAGCGCAATGTCGACGCTCTCGACCGCCTCTCCTTCAATGAGGTTGATGGCTTTGCCCTGACGCCCGAACACGTTATCGCTCGCAGCTATTAGCGCGGGAGCGAATGCTTGCAGCAAGTAACTACCTGCCGGCACACCTTTTATTTGAAAGTGGCCATCCTGGTCCGTGGTCGCCTTGGCAACTGGCCGCTCGATTGGTGCGTTCTCCGCCGATACCAGCAAGACTGTTACGCCGCGCGCGCCGACGTCGCCGATCGTCACGCGGCCCAAGATTGAGCCCGTTAATTCCTTCGTTTGACTGGCCTGAAGTGGCGGGTGTGTCGGTACGGTCGCCGCGAGAGCAATTATCATCGTCGCTGCCAGACCTGCTGTGCGCGCGAGTGAGAACATGGCTGATCCTCCGTAGGCGGGGAAGACGATAGCATTCTGTTTCCAACTCAGCTTTGTGCATCGAGAATTATACTCTATGACGTCGTCTGAGTGGTCGGAATTCCAAGAACAATCTTGACAAGCGAATGCAGCCGATCATAATGGGCTGGACAAGGACACTGCCTCTCGGGAAGCCCTTCGAACCGATCAAACGACAACGGAATAACCTTGCCCGTTCGAGGTGAAGCCTTGAGCACGACGATTTCGCCCGCGCAGTTTGACCTTGTCTCCGCGGCAGAAGTCGCGCCAGACCAGATGAGCACGTACTTCCTGGACCTTGGGGGCCTGCTCGGCCGGATCGACTCCGCAACAACGTACTACGAGGTTCTCGGAGTAGGCTGCGCGGATGGACAAGAAAAGATCAAGTCGTCGTTCCAGCAACTGCTCAACTTGCTTTTCCCTCCTCATGTCATCGCCAGGACCATGCCTGAGAACATGACTCCGCGAATCGAACGCGCATTCAGCAAGTCCTCACAAGCCTTCGCCGTGCTGGCCAGCTACGCGAGGAGAAACGACTATAACGTCTACACTTTGGTTCGAAGAGTGGAGCCGCCAAGACAGGGCGTCCGCGCGATCGGTGTTGAGTTCATTGGTGAGCACCCGCCGGCCGGGTTCCTCGACAAACCTTGGTCGGTCTTCCGCCCCAGGAGCTGGGGGGCCACGAACGCAGGCGGCCCAATCGCGAGAAGCAGGCTGAGAAGGTCAGGATCGAGTACTTCGATGAAAGCATGCGTTTGATCTCGCGAGAAGAAGCCAGGACCGAGAACGTGAGCCGCACCGGCCTTCGAATCTCCGGAACGACGATGCCACCTGAGTTTGATCTAGTCATGGTGAGCTGCCCAAGACTCAAGTTCGAAGCTATGGCGGCCCTTCGAAGTCGATATCTGGGGAAAGATGGGCTTGAACGAATTTGTGTGCAGTTTATAGACAAAGAGTGGCCGGTGGGAGGGTGAGCCGAGCGCCATTGGTTCCACGAACAGGTGGTTGCCCGCTTAGGAGGCATCGTTCATCTCCGTTCGTTGTAATCTCGACTTCTAAAGCCGCAGTTCCTTTGCTCTGGACGCTCGTCCCGGGACCTGCCGGTGGGCATTGGGTATTCAGCCTAGTGTGGATACTTAATTGACAATCGCTCGGAAAACTTAGTATACATACGAGCGCTCACCAAAACCTCAATCAGACACGTAAACTCTGGAAGGCGGGGACATTGTTCAGCGCGACAGCAACGACTTGGCCGACTCCGTTTGCCGCTCAATCCGAGGCATACCAGTTGCACGATATGAATGCCCCGTCTCCAATAAACTGCGTAGCGATCGTTCAAAATCGACTGATTCTGAGCGAACTGAACTTTCTAACTAAGCAATTGGTGATGGCCGAACTAATTGCACGGCCGCGCATAGGCTGGAACTCGCGGGCAAAGGTTTGACAGCGCGACCCGCCCCGGCTTTGTGGACTGCGGCTAGTCCCCGGAGGGGATCAATGCGAGGACTACAGCGGGCCGTTTTCGTTGTGGTGGTTGCGTCGGCGAGCGCCGCATTGGCAGTACCATTCTCCGGTCACCGCGCCGGCCCTGAGCACTCAGCTCGCCGTGCTTCCGCTGGCGACTCGAGAGTAAGCCCGCCCGCCTCGCAGCCCACACTCACCACCACTATTCAACAGAATGTAAACGAGCAAGAGAACGAGAGTCCTTCGCTGGACGGTCGGATCTCGGTTCAGACACTTGAGGCGTTGGGGCTATCGCGCGCTGCTAATTTGAGGGCGGCCGGCGAGCGTATCGCGAAGACGCGACGAAGCCGCACCGCCGGGGAAGTCTCAATACAGTCAGGACAGCCGCTGGTACTCAACTCGAGGAGCGCGCTGTCGGCGGCGCTGATCACGACGATCGGCGGACGCGACAACCAGTTTTCAGAAGTGACGCTGATCGCCGACTGGGATGGACGCGAAGACTGCGCGGCGGACCGCGAGCAGAAGATCAAAGATTTTTCGTTTGCTGAGCCTGAGATCGACCAGTCGCTGACCCGAGTGGCTATCTCAGAGCACACCGTGGCGAACGGGTTCGCGGAGAACGTGTACTACTACGGTGACACGCTGGGGAACTTCTGGATTGGGACCGATCTAAATCCGGGCGTCGGCGTAGGGCCGCAGGTCGATGTGTTGCGGCAGATTAATCTGCCGACGCTTTTGAACACTGGAACGTCGGGTGGATTTACGCTGCCGATATCCTTCTGTGCCGATGATCAAATTGCGGTGACCGGAATCGCGGTCAATCCGGTGGCCGACCTGTGCGACTTCGGGTTGCCGGGGACGATCGGCGAGGTGGTGTATATCTCAGCATTTGACTCAGAAGGGTGCGTTCGGAACGGCGGGAACAATCAAATCATTCGGTCGCGCATACTGGCTTTTGCGTTCGCGGATGGAGTAGGCGCAGGGGCGGCGACGCCAGCCGGTGTGCGTGAGGTGGTGCTGAGTAACCACGCGAATATAGCGGGCGTATCCGTGGACGATGACGGCTCGCTCTATTTCCAACTGGTAGACCTGATTCAGTTCACCGGCGGGGCAATCTTCAAACTGACCGAACTGCCGCGCACTGGCCAAACTTGTCCGGGTTGCATCAACCGGACATTTGCTCCGGTTTCGCCAATCCTGATTACCAGCATCAATGCGGCGCAGGGGACAACGGCCAATCCGATTTTGAGTTTCCCGGGGTTTGCCCGCCTGACCAACTACAGCGGTCCGTCGACGCTGTTCGGCGATGTGGTGGCAATCACCAACGGCGGGTGCAACGTGCTGTATGCGGCGGTGTCGCGCTCGTTTGTGTCGGGAGACGTAAGCTTCGATCAGTTGACCGAAGGGTTGTTCCCGGCGCCGGCCGCATTCGGGGCGGCGGGCACGCCTTCGATGATCATCAGCTTTGCGGATTGCTCGGGCTTGTTTGACATCTGCTCCGGCGAAGCCACAGGGTCGGCGAGTGTCAATGTCGGCGGGATCCTGCCAGTGGCTGATGGGTTCTCCGATTTGTCGCAGGCCGGACTGACGCGAACGCCTGGAGTGAACAACTTCCGGATATTCGTGCAGGGCAATGGGCCGAACCTGGCGCCGGCGGCAGGCGGGACGGCGATCGTGCCGGGGACGCCAACGGGCCTTTTGAAAGTGGATATGCAGGTCGATTTTACTTTGTATTCAGGCCTGGCGGTTAACCAGCAGAATACGGTGTTTGTGATCTCAGGCGGCACGCCGGCAGGGATCGGTAAGAACCCGAGCGCAATGCTGGGTGAAGTGCTTTGCTTCGAGGATGGGTGTCCGGCTGACCGGCGCGCGGACTTTGTTGATCTTCGGGGCGATACATTACCGAACCCGCCAGCCTCGGGGGGAAACGTGGGCGACAGCGACAGTGACCGGTTCGATCACATCTTCTATCAAGCGCCGCTGGATCAGTTGACGCTGACGCCGGGTGGTTTGGCCGGTTTAGCTGGAGGCTTCCTGCGGTACACCAACCGATTGGCGCCGACGCCGATCAGCCCGGGCGTAACGCTTGGGAACACGCAGCGAGTGCAGGGCGATGACGACACGACCAGTGCGGTGGTGTTGTTTGAGAACCTGGATCCAGGTCATCAGGTAGCCGGCGGAGACGACCAGAATACACCGTTCCGCGGCGACGATGACAATGGCGCGGGCAATCCTACGGCGCCCGGACCGCTATCGGGCGGATTTGAGTTTGTGTTTGGGGGGCCGGTGGCCAGTTGCGTGTGGAACGGGTTGTTCATCAACTCGAACGGCAACGTAACGTTTGGAATTGGCGACGTCGCCAACACCCCGACCGTACCGGATTTTCGAACGGGGCCGCCGCGGATCGCGCCGGCGTGGACGGACTTGAATCCGTCGGCGCGGAGCGTGAGCTGCGGGACGTTCCCGGTGCAGGCGTTGGGATTTGCGAATATCAATGCGTTCAAGGTGCGGTGGATCAACGTGCCGCAGTTCGGCGACGAAGGATGCACTTCAGCGGCGGCGGGGAACCTGGCGGGTGCGTCCAACACGTTCTCGGTGACGTTGTTTGACGACGGGACGGGCATTGACGAGAACGCAAATCAGCCGTTGAACCCGGCGAACCCTATCGGCAACAACGCGGCGCCGTTTGATCTACAGGAAGGGCCGACGGATCTGCGGTACACGCGGGAGCCAAACACGGGTGTGATCGTGGGATGCTCGCCGCGGCCTGAAGGCAGCGGGATCATCCTGTTGGATTTCTGCCGGATGGATTTGCTTGGCACAGATGACCAGCCAGTGATCACCGGGTACTCGATCGGCGGGTTGAGTCCGTTGAATCCGCCGGGGTTATGCGAGATCAATCTTTCGGAAGCAGCGAGAGCAGCAGACACGAGCGCGTTCGGGGTGATCCAAGGGGAAATAGGAGCGATCAACTGCGCGTGCTGCATAGGAGAGGGAACGGAGCCGACGATCTTCGAGTTGTTCAACGAAGGGTTGACGGCGAGTACGGGCGCTGGAGGCGAAGTAACGTTTGCGCGACCGGACTTCGATCTGCGATTTGAAGGGAACGACGCGGTGCTGTGCACGAGTACGCGGCAGCGTGATCTGAATCGCGGCCAAGTGTGCTTGTTCGGAGTTGGATGTGGCCCGCCGGCGAACCCGCAGTGCTTTACGGTAGTGCCGGGGACGGTTGTGACGACGCCGACGACGACGGGAGTAGTAAATGCGTTGTGCGCGGTGCAGTTGAATCTGGTTGGATGCGGGTTCTTCCCGAACGAGACTACGATCATCTGCCAGGGATTCCAAACGGAGACGGGGATCCCGCTACAACGACCGGGCAAGACGGTGACGACGTCGGCGACCCTGGCCTGCGACACAAACGGCGACGGAACGCCGGAAGCGGTGATTGCGCTGACGAGCGTGACGCCGGTGAGTTGCAACCTGCTGCGGGCAACGATCCCCGTGAGTGCGAGCTTTGGGCCAAACTCGACGACAGGCTTCCCGGCCGCCTGCTGCGGAGGCGTGTCGACGATCACGGTGACGACGTCGTTCACGATAGGAGACAACAACGTGTTCGGAGCGTTCACGCGAACGACGACGTGCACGTTGAATTTAGGGACGAGAGCGCCGGTGGTGATCTCGGTGACGCCGTCGAGCGGTCCGTGCGGACTGCTGCAAGACGTGCTGATCACGGGAGCGTGCTTCCAGTTCGCCCAAGCGGTGCCGAATACAACACCGATAATCGGGACGGTGACGTCGGTGTTTGCGGTAGACCTGGCGAATGCGGTGAACGTGATCCAGGCGATGGACTTCACGGTGTTGAACGCGAACCTTATAGATGCGCACTTCAACTTCACGAGTGCGAGTGCCGGAAAGACGTTCGTGGTGCACGTGGTGGGTCCCGGCGGCACGAGCCGCGGGCTGATCACGCCGGTGGCGGGACAACCGGCAGGGTGTGCGCTGAGTAACGAGCAAGGATGTCTGCCGTGCATCGAGTTCACGTGCACCGCGACTACCCCGCCTCCAGTGGACGGGATCCCAGTTGATCAAGCGCTCGTCAACGGCTGCAAGCTAGATAGGAATCCGGCCGGCAATTTCGTGCTCGACATCTTTGGAAAGAACCTGAAACCCGATGCGGATATCAGGGTGGGATCGATTACTCCCAAAGTTGTGAGGCCCAGAGAACCGGACCCCGGTTTCGCGGGAGGTTTCTTGCGTATAACGCTGAAGGGACGGATCTGCAATGGACTGCCGGGAACCATTGTAGTTACGAATCCACCTGCAGTCCCCGGCGGGCCGACCACGCCTTCACAACCTTTTGTTTGTGCCGAGAGGTGCGCGGCTAGCTAATGTGAGATAGGTTCGGTGTAACTGCTTCTTCATCATCAATGATCTCAGATGCTAGGCGGCGCAGCGCAGATTGAAATCCATGCTACTTATGGTTGTCGGCGGATCAGAACTTTATCGTAGTTGTCCTGGTCAAGCTTATCGTAATGCTGATCGACCCACCGTTCAAACTCCGCCCGGTGGTTTACCTTTCTGAGACGCGATATCGACACGAGCTTCGGCGCCTGCGCTTCCATCTCATCGATTATGACTGCAAAACTCGTTGACTTTCGCGCGGCCGCAAAGTCGTCGGCTCCCCAATCTAGAAAAACGTACGGGTTGAGGTTCGGTTTGTTCAGCAGAACAAGTATTTCGAGCGATCCGTGAACGTAAATCTGATCCTGCGGTCCCAGGAGATCTGAGATGGGCTTGATCGCCATGTACTGGTCTTGCAGCGTCCCGTTATCGGCGCGATACGTTACGACCCGAACGAGCACAAAAACGAATATGGCGGCTGCAGCAATTGACCGCGGTAGCACAACAACGCGAAGCTTCGGCATCGCTCTCTGACCCGCCTTGCTTGATGCGATCAGATGATCGAACTGAACGAGGGCCCAGCCCGCAAAGATACCGATGAACGGAAAGAATGGGATCGTATCAGGCCCGCCCTGAAAGTTGATCAGAGAGAAAACCAGATACACGAGCGGCGGAAACAGAACGGCGTCTCTGAACAGGTCAGGGGATCTTAGCGCAAGGCCATGTTTGATCTTCGCGCTTACGCGTTCGATGCAAAACATCAGCAGCCCCATCGACGCTAGCACCACGAGAATCGTGTCTCGCTCAAACGTGCGGCGAATCGTTATCCACAAGTGATCCAAAGCCTGGCCCGTGCCTGTCTCGGCCTCGGGTCCGAACACTGCGTAGTTATAGGTGATCGTCCACGCCCAAAGATCGCCGAGCGCCCCCCTGGCATAGAAGTATGATAGGACGGCGGCCAATGGGATCGCCGCACCCAAAAGAACCTTGTAGGCGCGCCCGTCCCGCCAACTGGTCAGGTATCTTGAGAACATAAGGAACGACACACCGGTGAACATCAATCCCGGTTGCCAGCACAGGCATGAGAGCATCGAGCAGAGTCCTGCCCAGAACGGCCTGTCGTGAGCGATCATAAGCAACACAACCATGCCAAAGATGATCATCGGCAACTTCGGCTGAGTTCCCTCGATCATGAACTCGGAAAACTGATGACGCACGAGCGGAACCATAAATGCGATTAACCCCGCGGCCCTGCTACGCAAGTAGACCTGTGCTACCAGGAATGTCAGCGACGACAACAGTCCAACCAAAACCACGTTCAGCACCCTCACCGCGATCACATCCCGCATTCCCAGAAGCTTGCCTGTCAGCATTGCCGCGGCACTCAAGTAGGGCGCGCCCGGCCCTTTGATATCAACGACATCCCTGTAGGGAAGCTGGCCGCGGAGGATCGATTGCGCGATGTAGTCGTAAATCGCCGGATCTCCACGTTCCGGGCTGCTAAATGGCCGGTGCATCAGGACAACGGCCGCCCCGATGACAAAGGCCACCAACGTCAGGTTGCCGACACTCGCCCAACGATCTAAGTCTGACAAAGCCGTGTAAAGACCTTTCTTATACGGCGCGGCGGTGCTGTTGCTCATAGCGGATTGCTCGCGAAAACGGCGCAGAATACTAGCAGTCTCGCTTCCGGAATGTCGAGCTTGACACATTTTGAACGCGAGCATCACAATGAGCCGCGATGAAACCGAGTCGTTCAGTCGAGACCATAAGGGGTGCTCAGCTTCGATGAGTCGGGGACCCAGTTTGAACGAAGCCAAACTCACGGAAGTCGAACGGACACGGATGCCGGATACTGATCGAGGATTCCTGATTTCGTGCGCAGCCATACTGATCCTTGCGTCTGTTATTATGCTTCCAGTGTTCGTCAGGGGCTTTCCGGCTGGTTTTGACGCGGTCAGGCATTACCGGTGGACCTCGCACTTCATCGACGCGCTCCGAGACGGCGCATTCTATCCACGCTGGCTGCCGGCAGCGAATGATGGGCAAGGAAGCCCTGTGCCGCTCTACTACCCGCCGCTGCCGTTCTATGTTGCCGCCGCTTTTTCGCTTGTAACCGGAAACACGCTGCACGCTATGGCGCTCAGTTGCCGGCTCGCTCTGGCGTTATCAGGCCTGACGATGTACGCCTTCAGCAGATCGGTGCTTTCGGGCGGGATGAGTCTCGCAGCCGCCGCGCTCTACATGATTGCGCCGTACCATCTGCTCGATCTTTATCAGGGATCAACCGTATCTGCGTTCTGGACTTTTGCGTGGGTCCCGCTTCTGCTCGACGCCGTACGCCGCGTCAGCGTCGGGCACAGCTTGCAGGGAGTAGCCTGGCTGGCTTTCGGCTATGCGATGTTGGTGTTGACTCATGTGCCGGTGGCGTTCCTTACCACGCTGACCCTTCCGATCTACGCTCTCTTACTCACGCGGAACCCGCGCGCGCTCCTTCGTACGACGGCAGGTGCGGCGTTAGGCGCAGGAATCGGCGCTATTTTTTTTGTCCCGATTTTCTTCGAAATCGGCTACGTGAAATTGTTTTTCAAGTTTGACTACAGGGATTATTTTCTATTCGAGCGAGTTCGAGCCGCGCTTACTTCAACTCGCTTTCCAGCCGAGTCTTCACTCTTCAGTTATTCGTTGGATCTCGATCTGGTGGGTCTTGGGCTCCTGGCCCTGTTTCTGGTCAGTTCTTTTCTGATATGGATGGAGTGGCGATCTCGCAAGTCAGATTCTGCCTGGATCCGCTCGTGGCTTGCGATCTGGATTGTGACCGCCTTCAGTTTTTTGATGACGACGCGGCTGACGGCTCCGATTTGGCGAATAACTCCTGGGCTTACATATCTGTTCTTTCCATACCGATGGCTGATTGTCGCTTCGGCAGGCACCTGTTTTCTCGGGTCTCTGTCCCTTTGGATGCTGATGCGCGACGGCAAATGGCGCAGTCTGAAAATCGCTGCGCTCGCCATTGTGGTTGTCTTGAACATCGCAATCGGCGCGCTCGCGATCTGGCGCGCGCCAGTTGCTTCAGACGGATTTGCCGGCGGCCTCTCCCGAAGAGATCCCCGCGAGTATCGCCCCAAGTGGTGGGATGGGCAGTTGCGAAAAGAACAATCGCAGTCCGCCGCCTTGGTCGAAAGCGGCGATGCTCAGGTTGTCGCAATTGATGACTCAGGTATCGAGCAGAGGTATTCTGTCAGCGCCGGCACTGACTCAGTCATCACTTTTCGGCCGTTGTACTTTCCCGGCTGGGTTGCTCGTGTGGATGGCAAGAAGATAGAAATAGCGCCTAGCCTGGATGGCAATATTCAACTCCAGGTTGAGCCCGGCGAGCACACATTGACGTTGAGCTTCGAAGATACCTGGCCGCGCACCGTTGGTAAGATCGTTTCCGCTGTCAGCTTTCTCATCTTCCTGGGCGTGTGGTCTGGGAGTGCAGGCATCCCTGCCTGCTCCCTACGTTTCCTGAGAAGCCCGAAGAAAAGAGCAGGCAGGGATACCCGCGCTCCCAGGTAGCTGCTACCTTGCCACTGGTTCGTAATAGTCGGGAGCCATTTTAGCGCCTCTGGAATTGAACATCGCGAAGCTCAAAATCCCCATTCTTTGAAGGCGAAACTTGAGAGAGGTTCTGAGCACTCCCAGCCCATACGTTACACTCCGCGAGAAACCGATCGACGAGGCTTCGGCAAAGTATCTTGCGGGGCACGATACCTCTCCGATGCGATACTTGAAGTAGACGGCTTGAGCCAGGACTTCGTTATCGAATACGAAGTCGTCTGAGTTCTCTTCCAGCGGCAGTTCTTCCAGCACCCTGCGATCAAATGCTCGGTACCCGGTATGGTATTCGGAGAGCTTGTAGTTGAGTAGAAGGTTTTGAATCGCCGTCAATAGCCGGTTCGCAACGTACTTATAGAGTGGCATCCCGCCTTGAAGCGCTCCCACACCGAGGATTCTCGAGCCTAGTGCGATGTCGAATTCGCCATACGCTATCATGCCGGCAAGAGACACGATGAGCCTGGGCGAGTATTGATAGTCGGGGTGAAGCATGATCACGATATCAGCGCCCCGCTTTAGCGCCTCGTGATAGCAGGTTTTTTGATTTCTTCCATATCCGAGATTCTGCTTGTGCCGAAAGACTGTCAGCCCGAGGTTGCTCGCCAGCGCAACTGTTCCATCGGAGCTGCCATCGTCTACCAGGATGACTTCATCAATGATTTCGAGAGGGAGTTCGCTGTAGGTCCGGTCCAAAGTCAGGGCGGCATTGTATGCCGGCATCACTATCACGATCTTCTTTTCGTTCAGCATCGATGTTTACCCGCGCGCGGGACCTTCGCGCTTCGAGATTCGGCGAGTCTGACCGGCGCTCGCCAAAGGAGCTTGCCACGATTCGTCTCGATTCTACAAGAAAGCGCTTGACGCGCACCGCTACCGCAGTCACGATCCGGATTGCTCGGTGTATTCTCCATATACCCATAATCAAGAGGTGAGAGCATGTTTAGACAGATTAGCTTGATCGTTTTCCTGGCGTTTTGTTGTGTTGTTGCAAGTGTTAGCAACACGGCTGGTCAAAGTAAGAATGGCACTGGGGATGGCGATGTGGCGGCATCCTCTTCCATCGCCCCGCCCTTTGTTACTCCCGGCAAGGACTTATTTGTCACCCGTGAGGGCGATCCGTTCGTCGTGACGGTGACGGCGCCGTGTCTTCTCGAAGACGACAGCGAGCCTCAGTTTGAATTGGTGTCCTCAGCTCCGGGCTTTATTCATGTATCCGACGCCTATCGCAAAGAGAACAAGGCAAACGGCTACGCCGAGGGCATCGGCGTTCTGTATGTTACTCCACAGCTCGGCGATGCGGGTAAATATATGGTAAGTCTTCAGGTAAAGGCCTGCAGCGGGAAAGTGGAGCGCGTAATCACATTCAAGCTTCACGTCAAACAAGCGCGGCAAGACTAACGCCAACCACCACGATCATCCACCAATCTGCATTTCCGGCGGGGACTACTCTCCCCGCCTTATTACTTTCCGCTCGAAGTCGCCTCGCGAAAGTACTGTTCGATCCACTCGATCCAACGCCGCTGCACGTCGCGCTGCCACACCGGGTCACCCGCATTGTGCCCGTAGATCGGATACGCGATGAACTTCGTCGGCACGCCATTGTCCTTGAGCGCGTGATACAGCTTGTACGACTGCGTAGGCGTTACGCGGAAGTCCTGCGTGTTGGTCATCACAAGAGTTGGCGTCCTGATCTTTGAGGCGTAGGTGATCGGCGATTGCTCGATGTAAGCCTGCATCCGCTTCGGATCAGTCCAGGGTGAGCCGCCGAACGCACTGCCTCGACGGACGTTCGCGTCGCCGAGGTTGTACTGGTCCAACCAGTCTGTGACCGCCGCGCCGGCCACCGCTACTCGCCATCCCTGATAGTTTCCAAGCAGCCAGGTGGTCATGTAGCCGCCGTACGACCACCCCGACACAGCAATTCGAGTCGTGTCGACGAAGCCGCGCTGCTTCAGAGCTTCAACACCGGCCATCACGTCCCTCCCCGGTCCAGCTCCCGCGTCGTTGACGATGGCGCGCTGATAGACGCTGCCGATCTGATCGCTGCCCCGGTAGTTTGGTTGAAAGACAATCCAGCCCTTCGCCGCCATGAGTTGCGCTTGAGACGCGAACGTTTCGAGCGACGCGGCAGTCGGACCCCCGTGGATCACCAACACCAATGGGTACTTCCGGTTGTTGGAAAAATCAGCAGGATAGGTCACGATCCCGTTGTGAGTGAAGCCGTCCGATTGCCACGAGATCACTTCAGTCCGTCCGAGCGCCAGTCCCGCAACCTCGGCATTCAGGTTCGTCAGCCGCTTCGGTGACGCCGCCGGCGATGACAAATAATAAAGCTCCGCCGGTCGCGACGGATCGGTCGCCGTGAACGCAATCGCACCATCTTTGCCAACAGCGACGTCGACCCAGAATGATGAGGACGGGCTGAGCTTGCCGAGATCGAGCTTGCGCGCCGGGCCGTCGAGCGGTTGCAGCCATAACGAAACGCGCGTGCCGTCGCTCGCGCCGACGAGCAAAGACTTGCCATCGGGCATCCAGATCGATCTCGCCATATTGCGGTCTATTGCCCGGGTGATGCTTCTGCCCGCGCCGCCGGTTGAGGGCGCGATGTGAATCTCGGTCACGTTGCCGGAATCACCGTCGCGCGGCTGCCAGTAGGCGATCTGCGAACCATCCGGCGAATACGACGGCTGGCCTTCAAGGTGGTCGCGTCCGGTCAGCCCGCGCATTCGTCCGGTTGCTACGTCAAGCAGTTGAACTGTCGCATCGCGAGCGTCGCCCGAGTGCGGCGTCGCCAGCCGGAGCAGAACGATGGACTTGCCGTCAGGCGACCACGTTAGCGGAGATGCGGGCGCGCCCGGTGGATGGTTGATTGGAAGACTCCACGAGCCGGAGGTGATGCGACGCGCTTCGCCACCGTCGGCAGGCACCAGCCACGCGTGGGTCGGCAGCGCTTGTGACTGGATTAGGAAGTCGTCGTTCCCCACCTCAAACGAATCGTTGAAGCGTTCAGGCCCGGTCTTTTTCTCGGCCTCGTCCTCGGTCGCGTACGCGATCGTGCGTCCGTCTGGAGACCATGCGAACTGCTGAACTCCTTTTGGTGCGCTCGTGATGCGGCGCACGTCGCCGCCACTCATCGGCATAACAAGAATCTGCGGGCGCTGCTGCTGGCCGCTCGCGAGCGCGACGCTCGACAGGAACGCCACGCGGTCCCCGATCGGGGAAAACCGCGGGTGGCTGACGCTCCGGCGCTCGTTAGTCAGCGCGCGCTGATTCCCACTCGCAACGTCTATCAGCACGAGTTCCGCATCGTAGCGGTTCTCGTCGTAGTTCGCGCGTGCCACAACGACCACGATCGATTTGCCATCGGGCGCGATTTGCGGATCGGAGACGCGAACGATGCGTCCCATATCTTCGAGCTGCATTCGACGCTGCTGCGCCAGTCCTGTCACAACAAGCAGTGCGGTCACTATCAGGCTTGATAGAACGTCGTTCGCTTCATGAGTCACCCCCGTCAGAGCGTTTTGCCACCAGGTTCTGTCTAACTAGACGTGTGATCAACAACACGGATACAAGAGATTCGCCAAATCCAGCACGAGCCTGATGTTTGGCAGTTCCGGCTCGCTTATTCGAACGCGATTCTATCATCAAGGGCATGGAACGCAAGCGAAGTGAAGAGTCTGAACCCCCCCACTTCAGTTGGGCGTTCTTTAATTTCGGCCTACGTCGAAGCGCCCGCCCTCTCCCCCGTTGTTACTCTTTTCTCCTCGCGTCGCGAGGGAAGAGAGATATCAAAACAACGAGGGACCTGCTGCTTCGACGTAGGCTGACGTTAAAGATCCCCCAACTGAAGTTGGGGGTGTTGCGGGAGTTTCGTACAGTCTCTGAAGAAGTGGGTATGGTACTGGGGTGCGCGTCTTGTTTAGGCTACATCATCACAAACCCACCAACGCACACGAGCTGGGTATGCGCAAAAAACCTGACGGGGCGCGCCATTCTGTTTGACGAACTCGATTGCACCGCCGATTATTATGTAGTGTGGTGGAGGAAGCCGTGATTGTCGGGATACACGATCCGCCGGGCTCTCTTCGTTCAATGACCGTCTCGAATTATCTTAGGTTCGTCGAAAGGCAGGATATATGACCCGTCGTTGTTTTAGGATTCTCAACCTCGTTTCAGTTGTCATCACGCTGGGCTGCAGTGTGGCCACGGCTACCGTTGCAATTCCGGATCCGGTCGTCGACGCCCCCCTGGCTGCGACCAAAGGCGAACAAACCGCCGTCCTCGCCGGAGGCTGCTTTTGGGGAATCGAAGCCGTGTTCGAACACGTTAAGGGAGTCATTGACGTCGATTCCGGATACGCCGGGGGAACGGCAAGCACTGCTCATTATGAGATCGTCTCGGGCGGCCGGACCGGGCACGCCGAATCGGTTCGCATCAAGTATGACCCGTCAAAGATCTCGTATGGCCAGCTTCTCAAGGTGTTCTTTTCCGTGGCGCACGACCCAACGCTGCTGAATCGGCAGGGACCAGACACCGGAACACAATATCGCTCGGCCATCTTTTGCGCTAACGAAGACCAGAAGCGCATTGCGCAAGCCTACATTGACCAGCTCAATCAGGCCAAAGTGTTTGACCGTCCAATTGTGACGGAGGTCAGCATCGGCAGCACGTTCTATGTGGCCGAAGCTTACCATCAGGATTACGTTGTCCATCATCCGGACGAGTCTTATATCGTGATCAACGACCTTCCCAAGGTTGCGAACCTTCGTAAACAGTTTCCCAATCTCTACAGGTCGAGGTAGTTAGTGTCATGGGAACAGTGTATTGTGACAACTGCGGCACAAGCCTGCTCGAGGAAAACGCCAAGTTCTGCCGGGCTTGCGGAAAGCCCACTCCTCCTCTATCAGAGGCGGCTACAAAGAGGTTCGACGAACCGCCCAGCGTTAAAGTTCCGACCAGTCCCGTTGGACCTTCCCTGACGACCCCGGCTTACATGGCTCCTTTTCAATTTCCGCCGGCTACGCCAACTAATGACCTGAGACAAAAGACACAGAAGCGAAATCTGATAATCCTTGTCAGTATGCTGGCCTTGATGATATTTGCGCTTGCGGGCTTGCTGGTGTTCTTGAATTTCGGACTGGGTCCATCAGGAGGCATTCCAACGCCCCCGCCCGCACCAACCGCGTCGGCGCCGCCCATCCCACCTGTGCCGCCTATACCGCCCGCTCCCCCTACGCCCCCGATAATCGTTGGTCAATCGACAATCGATCAATCGTTGATCTACCCCGGAGCGCACCAGACAATGTCGATCCAAGCGGAAGGTGGAAAGAGCGTGCTTACTTTGCAGTCTAATGACTCAGCAAGAAAAGTCGCCGACTGGTATATCGCGAAACTAAAAGTCACTAAGAAGGTCGCGGGATTCGGTCAGACCCTTTTGCAGGCCGGAGATATTGGTGTCGTGATAACGGGCAGTGACGAAGGAGCCCAAATCATCATCACGCGTGGCGGCGAGGAGAAGTAAGGCCCTGGACCGCTCAGCAGGCTGAAAAAGGGCGCTTGCCAATAAGACACAAACACGAAGCGGCACTAAGTAGGTGAATGCTCTTTGGGTTTGTGCTCCTTGTGGGCTCGTGCCTTAGTGACGATAGGTTAGTTTTTCGACAGCCTGCTTCACCTCGAAATCCAATCCGATATCCAACGCCGGCGCCGAATGGGTAAGCGCGCCCACAGAAATAACATCAACCCCGGTCGCCGCGATCTCGGAGATCGTGCCGAGATTCACTCCGCCCGAAGCTTCAGTTGTGGCTCGTCCATCGATCAGCCTCACGGCCCTCGTCAAGTCCTCAATCGACATGTTATCGAGCAGGATTATGTCCGCACCGGCAGCTAGCGCCTCGGGAATCTGATCGAGCCGGTCAACTTCAATCTCAATCTTCATCGTGTGCGGCAGCGACTGGCGCGCTTGTGTGATTGCCTCGCAGAGGGAAAGCCCAAGTGCTCCAATCACCGCGAGATGGTTGTCTTTTATCATCATAGCGTCGCTCAGATCGCGCCGGTGATTGAAGCCGCCGCCGGCGCGAATCGCATACTTTTCGAGCGAACGCAGTCCGGGAGTCGTCTTACGTGTGTCGACAATGCGAGCCCGCGTGCCTCGGATAGCGTCTGCGTAGCGCGATGTCAGCGTCGCGATACCACTCAACCGCTGCAGGAAGTTGAGCGCAACTCGTTCGGCGCGGAGCATGCCGCGGGCCGCACCTGAAACCACGGCGAGTTCCTGACCAGGAGCAACTGCGTCGCCGTCTCCGATCACGGCGGCAAAGTGAATTCGGGCGTCCGCAACAGCTAACACCATCGCGGCAACATCAAGCCCGGCAATGACACCCTGGCCGCGGCTCCGTAACACCGCTCGCGCGGCGACATCCGACGGAACGAGGAGATCGCTGGTGACATCGCCTCGGCCGAGGTCCTCTTCCAGAGCCCCTTCTACGAGCCGGCGCAAACCGCTTTCAGTCATGTAGTCAGAGAGTCGAAGATCGCGTTTGCTCACCTGACCTCCTTCGCGCAACGGGCGGCCGCAGCTCTTGAAAGCACAATGTGACGTCGCCATCCCGGATCCGCATCAGGGAAGTCTCTGCGACATTGACCGCCACGGCTCTCGCGTCGCTCGAGTGCCGCCGTTGCCATCAATCCGCCAATCAATATCAGGTTCTTCAATTCATGTTCCGCGGGGGTTCGCGGTTCCGGCAATGCGCGCTGCCAGACCGCCAGTTCAGTTCGCGCGGCGCCAAGACCGGCTTCGTCGCGCACCAGACCGACTTGATTCCACATCAGTTTCTGCAATGCTGCCAGAGATGGTTTCTCAACTGGCTCTCGATCGGCGGAGACGGGCGTGGTCTCGCTGATACGAAATGCGTTCGCATCCGCCTGTGCAGCTTCGCGCGCCGCGGGGTGGGTGATGCCCTCAACGATACGAGCGCCAAAAACCAGCCCCTCCAACAGCGAGTTGCTGGCCAGTCTGTTCGCTCCGTGAACTCCGGTGCAGGCGACTTCGCCGCACGCATACAAGCCGGGCACGTTTGTTTCACCCCACAGATTGGTTTGTACTCCGCCCATCAAGTAGTGCGCGGCCGGGGCCACCGGAAGCGGATCGACAGTCATGTCGAGTCCAGCTTTTCTGCAGTAGGCATCGATCGTCGGGAACCGCCTCCTGACCATCTCGTGTGGCAGATGGCTCAGGTCGAGAAACACGTGGGCCGTTCCGCTCCGCAGCATCTCGGCTGAGATGGCTCTCGCGACGATATCTCGCGGAGCAAGCTCGCCTCGCGAATCGACTCGGAGCATGAACCGGTCACCATCGGCGTTTCGCAAGTAGGCTCCTTCGCCGCGCACCGCTTCTGAGATCAGGAAAGCTGGAAGACCCGGGATCGCCAGCGCCGTCGGGTGAAACTGATAGAACTCGATGTCGGCGAGCTCCGCACCCGCCCGGTACGCCAGCGCTATCCCGTCACCCGTCGCCACAGAAGGGTTCGTCGTGTGGGAAAACAACTGCCCTGCCCCGCCGCTTGCGAGAACGATGTGGCGGCCAGGCTTCAAACGCGGCTCAATAAAGTCGGACTCCCGATCAGATAATGTTCGGACGCCTACCGCTCGGCCTTCGTCGATGACGATATCGGTGACAAAGCAACCTTCGATGACTTCAACGCCTGCATCCCGAAGCGCGCGGCAAAGCGTCTGCTCGATGTGAAATCCGGTCGCGTCTCCGCCTGCGTGTAAGACACGCCGAGCGCGATGCGCGCCTTCGAGCCCAAGCGCCAGCTCGCCTCCCTGCCGGTCGAACGGGACGTTGAGAGCGAGCAGGTCCCTTATTCGGCCGGGGGCCTCACGGGTGAGGACTTCAACAGCGCGTTCATCGCACAACCCGGCGCCTGCCGCGATCGTGTCCTCATAGTGAAGCCGTGGACTGTCGGCTGGTGACATTGCGGCGGCGATCCCGCCCTGTGCGTAGCGCGTGTTGCTTTCTTCAAGCGCAGCCTTGGTCATTACAAGAACGGTGCCGTGCTTCGATGCCAGCAGCGCGGTGAACAACCCGGCTATTCCGCTTCCAATGATTATGTAGTCGTACATGGTTGTAATCCTGGCAACGCCAACATGCGCTCGAGCGCCACCTTCGCCCATCGCTTCGTCTCGGCATCCACCTGAATGCGATTCACAACCCGTCCTTCAATGAGGTTGTCGAGCACCCAGGCGAGGTAGGCCGGATGAATCCTGTACATCGTCGAGCAGGGACAGACTACTGGATCGAGGCAGAAGATCAGCTTATCGCGATGCTCCGAGGCAAGCCGGTGCACCATGCTGAATTCGGTGCCGACTGCCCACTGCGAACCGGGCTCAGCATCCGCGATGCGAGCCAGGATGAACTCAGTCGAACCTGAGAGATCAGCCGCTTGAACGACAGGAAGTTCGCATTCGGGATGGACGATCACATTGATCCTCGGATAGTCACGGCGTGCTTTCTCGATTTGCGCCACGGTGAATCGTTTGTGAACCGAACAGTGCCCTTTCCAAAGAATGATCCGGGCGTTTCGCAATTGTTCGGCGGTGTTTCCGCCAAGCGGCTGAAGCGGATCCCATACGAGCATCTGATCGAGCGCAACGCCCATCTTGTATCCGGTGTTGCGTCCGAGGTGTTGATCGGGAAAGAACAACACGCGCTCGCCTCGTTCGAACGCCCAACGCAAGACCCGCTCGGCGTTCGACGAAGTGCACACGATTCCACCGTTCTCGCCACAAAAGGACTTGAGCGCCGCAGCCGAATTCATATAGGTAACCGGCACCAGCGGCGCGCGTTGGCCGGCGGCAGGTCCCAGCACCTCAGCGAGCGCATCCCAGGCGTCGAGCACGTCATCAGCGTCCGCCATGTCGGCCATCGAGCAGCCCGCCGCCATGTTAGGAAGAATCACTTGCTGATGAGGTTGAGCCAGCACGTCGGCGCTCTCCGCCATAAAGTGGACGCCGCAAAAGACTATGTAGTCCGCTGTGGTTCGCGCTGCGGCTTGCTGCGAGAGCTTGAACGAGTCGCCGCGAAGATCGGCGTGGCAAATGATCTCATCGCGCTGGTAGTGGTGTCCGAGCACTACTAGCTTCTCGCCCAGAGTCTCTTTCGCTCGCCTTATGCGCTCGGCCAGTTGCTCCTCGGTGAGCGTGCGGTAGAACGCCGGCAGCGCGTGCTGCACGGGCGAGTTCGGAGGAATTGCATCATCCTGGCTCGATCCAGGTCCGTAATGCGGCGCGAGCGGCGCGTCGAAATTCCATGGCTCTTGCTTCAGTTTCGGGTTACAGAGTTTTACAGGCGCCGAGGGCGCGTTCAGGCTTGTCATCTTGGCTTTCTCCTTCCAGTTAAGGTGCCGATCACCTTAACGTGATGCAGAGCGTATCCGGATCGTTGGATATACAACATTTGTTTTCAGTTCATTGGCGCCGGTTCCGGCAGACTCCGCCGGTGTGCGCGGTATAGTCGAGGAGGGCGGTGGGCTCCGCCTTCTACCCGGCTGCTGGTTGGAATAATGGTCCCGCTGGCCTCGACCTTGCGCCGGAAGTTGGTCGGATCGAGCTTGCGGTCGAGGATGACTTCATAGACCTCGCGTAATTCAGAGAGCGTGAAGTTTTTCGGCAAGAGCTGAAACGCGACGTCGGCGTAGCTGACCTTGTTGCGCAGCCTCCAGAGAGCGTACCGAAGAATCTCGTGGTTATCGAAGGCGAGCTTTTTCGGCAGACGTTCAACGGAAAACCAACGCGCTTCACGTTGACCGGTCGACGGATCCACGGGCTCGCCGGGGACGAGCGCATAATAGGCCACGGCGATTCGGTGTTCGCGAGGATCGCGGTCGGGTTTCCCGAACGTATAGAGCTGTTCGAGGTAAGCCGCCTCGAGCCCGGTCTTCGTCAGGAGGTGACGCCGGGCAGATTTCTCGAGCGCCTCGCCCGTATGGACCCAGCCTCCCGGAAGCGCCCATAGCCCGGCAAACGGAGGCGACACTCTGCGGACCAGCAGGACTGCAAGTTCGTGCGAGTCGCCACGAGGGCGCAGGGCGAAGATCACGACGCTGACTCCGATCGTGGGCCAGGGGCCTCCCCCGGAGTTGATTGTTTGTTTCTTCGCTGATGCCGCCTTGGCCATGCTATCCAGCCTCGCCTCCCGCAGAGTAATAGTTAAGGTTACCTTTACTCAAACTAGACTATAGCAGGGCCGGGTCGTAATGTCGAGCAACAGATGTGGAAATAATGAGAGAATCTGAATAATGGATGACCCGCCACCGCGCCTTGTGGTAGTGTTGCACTCTCGCATTGGAGGGAGGAACCCTGGATGGCTCAGTATCTGCTCATCGAGTCGCGCGATCCGTTTGAATCCAACGACGTCGGCTACTACTACGAATTGGCAAAGGGGTTGGTCGAGGGCGGTAACCAGGTGACGCTGTTCCTCGCTCAGAACGGGGTGCTGTCGGCGCCCCCGTCGGCCCACTCGGCAACGCTCAGCGCGCTGGCCCGGAGCGGGGTGACGGTGCTCGCCGATGACTTCTCGTTGCAGGAGCGCGGCATCGCCAAGCTGGCCGAGGGAGTCGCCGCGGCGCCCATCGACGTGGTCGTGGACCACCTCGCGGCCGGCCACAAGACCCTCTGGCACTAGGAGACTAAGCATGTCCAAGAAGACATTGACTATCGCGCTCATGGATCCTCCTTACGAGTCGGAGAACCTGACCACGGCGTTTCGCATCCTCGATGTCGCCGCCCGACGCGGGTACCACATCAACGTCTTTGCCTACGAGGGGGCATGCGCCCTGGCGTTCATACGCCAGACGCCGCACCCGAACCCCGTCCACGGCAAGGACGTGGCCGAGGAGAACCATCCCACCACGAAGGACCAGGTCGCGGCCCTGCTCGCCGAAGCCGAAAAGAATGGCGGTAAAGTGAACTGGGTAAACTGTGGCATGTGCGTTGACGAGCGCGGCGTCAACGAGTTCGTGCCGGGCACGCGGCGCGGCTCGCCCGCCGACTTCCACGCCTTCATCGAGGCATCGGACAACGTTCTCGTCATCCCGACCAAGTGAGGTGAAGCCGTGGCAAAGAAAACGCTGAACATCGTGGAGTCGGCTTATCGGGCCGTGATGGAAGAGCAGGATGACACCATACTCTGGCTGCTGGCCGCAATGCAGGGCGCGGGTGCGGAGCATACTGTGGTGCTGCGCGGCAACGCAGTGAACTACGCGGTCGCCGGCCAGGGCGTCCCCGGCCTCACGATCGGTGAGTGGAAGCAGACCCAGGCTCCGAAGATGGATCGCGACGTCCTGGACCTGATCGAGAAGCGGAAGATCCCCGTGTACGTGATTGCCGAGGACCTCGCCGACCGCGGGATCGAGCGCGGCGAGTTGGTGCCTGGCGTACAGCTGCTGTCACGGACGGCGCTTCCCGGGCTCTTCGCTGAGTACGTACTGGTCGCGCACTGGTAACACCGGTATGATGGCTAAGTCTTTGTTCCACCAACAAGTTTCGAAATCGACAATCCAGATGATCGCGAGATTGATATCCGAGTTGCAGCGATAGATTTGTTCGGCCAAATCCTCGTTACAAAGTAGTTAAACTCTCAGGTTGCTGTCAGACGGATTGTAATCAAGAGGTGACTTTAGGCCGATATGCCTAACTGTTTGAATTATTGGTGGAGCCAAGGGGGATCGAACCCCTGACCTCATGACTGCCAGTCATGCGCTCTCCCAGCTGAGCTATGGCCCCACTCGAACTGTCTTGCGTGACGCAGGTGACGCAACTGAATACTAACAACGCACCCCAACCCAGTCAACTAAAGCGACTTCGACTAAAGAGACTTCGACACTAAAGCGACGTCGACTCTAAAGCGAGTGCGACTCTAAAGCGAGTGGGGGTGCACCCCTGAAGTGAGACACACAGTTAGGACACAGTTTAAACTGGGACTGGAGGTCTCGTGATTCACGCGGCAATTCACGCAGAGTGTTCACTCGCGAGTTCAAACTGGCGGACGTCAAAGAATTGGATTCTGGTAAACCGGCGGGATACGTAACTCGTCAACTGGAGATCAAACCGAACCTGCTTGTCCGCTGGCGGCGGGAACTGAGGAAGCACCCGGCAAAGGGCGTTCTCCGGACACGGCAACGAGATGCTAGCCGACAGCCGCGAAGCGGAGCTTGAGCGGAAGATCGGTCAGTTGATGTATCGTTCGGAGTATGCGGATCTGGCTGACGCTCGCCGCCAGGTTGGATCGTTCCATCGAAAGCGTCTACAATCGCAAGCGTCTCCACTCAGCGCTCGGGTATCGTTCTCCGGTCGAGTTCGAACATCAGCGGACAGCTTGCCGCGGGCGGGTTGAGTGCGAAGGATCGGGGCCCGATTCCCAGAACGGCCGCACCGGCTTCCGAGCAGTTGAGCGCGACGAACAGCATGAGGTTTCTTAGGCATTAGGTAATCTGAAGAATGCTCGTTGGCACAGGAGGAAATTGTATATGAAGGTTCCAAGGTCATTGCTACTAGGGTTCTTTGCTTTGTCAATGCTGGCGGGGAATTGTCAATTATCGCCGAATGTGTCTGCAGCTGACTTATTCAGTAAAGTCCGATGCGGCACTGATATTCCCAAAGCGCTGATTGGCGGATTCATGACGAACGAAAGGGTTGTTTCAATCGAGGCTAGACATAAAGATCTAGGCCTTAAAGACTTAGGAGGGTCGGATCAGACGGGCGATCTATTCTTGTCATCATGGCTTATTTGCGGAAATGAGTACCTGTTGATTATGGACAAGAGGTCTATCGTACGTGATGTTCTGCAGTTTCCTCAGCACTCTAAAGCCTCACCCGAATTCAGCGGGTTGTGCCGAGTAAATGGCAAGGAACTACCCGAAGACATCGTCGCCGTGCTGAACAATCAGGTGGGGGCCGAGAACCTATCAGCCAAATTTGCTTGGAAGATTGATCCAAAGAAAGCAAAGTTCGTGAAATTAGCCACAGAAGGAATGCAATGTCCACGGTCGGGTATCATCACTGCAGATGGTGGGAATTGATACGAGATAACCCAGACCTTTGACGATTCGCGCAAAGCTACCGGATTCGCCAGCCTTTATCGATGTAACGGTGCGAACCGACATCGGTGACCTGAACCGCCGCGCGGTATCCGCCTACTGCCTCAGTCCTCAAGACCTTTGTGTCACAGGGAATCTGCTCTTCGTCGGGTCCATCACGCAGCGCTTCGGCAAGCACCCGGCCGTCCAGGGACTCGCCGCCGCTAACGCCTTTCAAAGCCAGGATGGTAGGCGCGATATCGACGTTCCCGGCCGCGGTTCGAACCGTAACTCCGCGCTTAAAGTCGGCGCCCCAAAGTATCAGGGTGTTACGCACGACCCACGGGCTCATGCCTCCATGCCCGCCGGCGGCCCCGACAAGCGGGCCGGTGTTACCGTCTCCCTCCGTGTAGTGTTTGCCCGCCACGCCAAAGCCATTGACAGCCGAGCTCCACTGCAAGGTGAACAGGATATCCGGACCGCGCTCGGCGTTCGCCTGCCGAATCAGTCCCAGTGAGAAAGTTCCTGAAACCCATCCCAGCTCATCGCTCGCTTTGCGCCCGCGCCCCGACCGTCCGCCTGCAATAGTGGTGGCGGGCTTTCGGCCGGCAGTGAAGATCACATCCGCCCAGTCCTGTGTCTGCAAGAAGCGTACGATCCTCGTGATCCGCTGCGAGTCTCGACCCTTGACGTGTACCAGCACCGACTGCCCGTTTGAGGCCAACACCACGTCGTCCGAGTCGGCGGCGGATTTGAGCCCCGCGTTGATCAGCGCTCGCGTGGCGTCAACCCTGAAGTTGTGCAAGCTGAAGCCGTGATCCGAGAGCACGATTACATCGGTCTTGTCGGCCAGGCCGAGATCCTGCAGCTTCGCAAGCGTCAGCGCGAGGTTGCGGTCGTTATTGGCCAGCGCACGGCGAGCCTCTTGCGACCCCGTGCCGTACCTGTGCTGCGCGCCGTCGGGCTCGGTCTGCCAGTCGATCACCACCTCGGGTTGTAATTCCGGCAGGACGTAATCGCGCAGAACCCGGTCCGCCCAGTCGACCGCTGAGCTGTTCTCTTCGCTGGGCGCCGTGGCGAAACGCGAGATGATGACGGCATTGGATTCGTCGGGATACGCGACCCGCCGCCCTGGATCGAAGTTGCCGTTGACCAGCACGCCAATGCCTTCCGGCGCCCGATGACTCAAGAGCAATGCGCTGCCGGTCGACCCCGAGCTGACAGCGGCGAAGCGAATGCCCCGTTCGAGCAGGCGTTCGGCCAGGCTGCGCGCAAAGAGCAAGCGCCCGCCGCTCACGTCCCTCAGTTTTAGCAACTGGCGGTAGTCGCTAGTGTTGAAGGGACGGGTGGGATGCACTCCGGGCACAAACATCGAGTTGCTTACCAGCCCGTTGACATCGGGGTAGCTTCCCGTCGAGATAGCGGCGGAGTTTACTCGCGTGACGGTGGGGAATACCGAATGCGAGTTGATATAGCTGACGCCCTCCTGACGCAGCCGGAAAAGCGTAGGCGTATCTTCGCGGTTGATCGAATCCGGACGCAGCCCATCCATGACGACTATCAGAATAAGGCGGGCGCTTCCTCGCGATTGCAGAGGTAGGCGAGCCGGCGCTCCGATAGGCGAGATTGGCGTGCCGAGCACTAGAATACTTAGAGCCAGCGACGCGAGAGAGCTTCTCATCCTACTCATTGCGTTGTGTTCCCGCTTTCCATTTTCTATTTTCTATCTGTTAACTGACTCCCATGCGCTGCAGCAACTCCGCGAACCGTGCGTTTGACTGAAGAGTCTCGAACCGCGGATCAGCTTTGATGTGACTCAATGTAGAACGTGGTCGCTCATACAAGTGCCTTGCGATATGCACTTTCTAGCGTTCCTCAACTCAGGGTCGGCCGATTATAGCGCAGGCGTTGAATCTACGCATGCCGGGTCTCTGGTATTGACTCGGACAGCGTGCAATCAAAGTTGGGCTTTGTCGGTGAGTCGCCACCTCACCTCAGCGAGATGGCGGCGTGTGTTGGGTTCGGCTGGATTGTCTAAACGGTAGAGGTTTGCTTAAAGATACCGCGTTCGCAAAATCTCGAGGTGATGGCGTTCGTGACCGGCCACGATAAACGCCAGTCCGCGAACCGACACTTCGTTGTTGTTGGCTGCGCCTCGTCGATTCCACGCGGCCTCATCGAGATTGGCGAAAAGAGAAATCGTCGCGCGACGCACGTGCTCGTATTCGCTTGCGAGATCACTCAGACTTCGCTTGTCGAAGGCGGCGCCTCGAACGAAGTCGTCTTGCTCGAAGCCGGAGAGCGGCGTCGCGTCTCCGCGGCCGAACCGCAGTGCGCGGTAGGCGAAGACCCGCTCGCTGTCGATCACGTGGCCAATTAATTCCTTAATGCTCCATTTACCTTCGGCGTAGCGAAAGCCTCCGCGAGCTTCGGGAATGCCGTGGATCAAAGCGAGAGTCTCCTCAAGTTGCTTGCCGAGAGTTCCGACGATATCGCCGTCCGGGACGCGTGAAACGTACCCTTCACAATAAATCGGATATTCGGACTTCTCGGGCCGCGCGGTAGCTGCTGTGCTCATTGATTAGTCCTTACTCCGTAGTCCGTAGTCCGTAGTGAGGTGGCGTCGAGTAAGTTAGCTACTGACTACTGACTACGGACTACGGACTACTCAGTTACTCGGCTGAGCAGGACGCTCCTTCTTGTAGGGCTGACCTAGATACTTCTCGACCGCTTGCTGCGCGCCGTTGTAGTTGCCGCCGGTCTCCTTGGCTTTGTTGTATTCGGCGACGGCGCGGTCACGGTTGTCTTCAGCGTCCCACGCATTGCCACGTTTGATGTAAGACCACACCTCAAGCCACGACGGCTCGAGATCGCCGTTCACGGTTTCCGTAAAAGCGTCGCGGGCCTTCTGCCAGTTGCGTTGCTCCATGTAGAGCAATCCGATGTTGTACCACGCCCACGACGAGCGCGGGTTGAGCTTAAGCGCCGACCGTAACTGCTCCTCCGCCTCGGCGTATTCCTCACGCTGGAAGTGCTGAATCCCTCGACGCACCACCACGGATACGCGGATAGCATCGCTGATGCGCAGGTACCGATTCTCGGGATCGACGACTACTTCAAGCGGTTTGCCATCGCTGGAGAGATCGAAGTCGATGGATGTGCCCCGCATATCCAGCGTAGTCTTTGACTCGCGGCCGCCCTCCGCTTCGAGCGCTACCCCGACCGGACCTCTGAACGAGTCCATATTCTGCCGAACGGTTCCGCGCACCTTGAACTTGCCCTCTTTCGTTCGGATGATCGAGTACTCGACTTTGAACTCGGGCACGCCGGTCGAGTCAATCCACATTCCGAAAAAGCCACGCAGCTTTTGCCCTGACACCTGGTCGGCCAGGACCTCGAAGTCTTCTATGCCGGAGTTTTTTCCCTTGTAATTCGAGTAATAGGTCTTGAGCAAGTTGAAGAACTTGTCATCGCCGATCGTCGTCCTGAGCATGTGGTAAACATAAGCGCCCTTGTAAAAGACCACCGACCGATAGGCGGGCGACTGGTCGTTGAGCTGCGCCGGCGCGCGAGATATGGATGCTTCCTGTTCGAAGGCAAGCGCGAGCTCGATTATCTCGGAGAGAGTCTCGTGGAATTCAGCAGGGCTCTGTGTTGACTCGCGGTAGAGTATCGACGAGTACTCGGCGAGTCCTTGCGACAGCCACGCGTAGTCAAAGCTCTTCAGCCCGACCGCCTGTCCCCACCACTGATACGCAACCTCGCGCGCAAGCTCGTCTACGGGAAGCGGCTTATCGGATGTGAGCGTCTTATGGGCGATGAACGCGATACCCGCGCCCGCATAATAATCCAGCGTTTCATCGTCGATCTCCGTAACCACAAACCTCGACCCAAGCAGGAACGGGCCAAACTTGCTGTTGTAAAACTGAATTATCTGCGCGATCTCCTGTCCAAACTCTTGAAGCCGTCCCTCGCTGCCTGGCAGAACAGCGAGATCCAATTGCATGCCGCTCGACTTGATGGTTTTGGTGATGAACTGCCCGGCGGCAAACGATCCGGGAAGCACCGGCTGAGTTTCGACGAAGGTAAAAGTCTTGCGCCCGTCCTTATTCGTGACGGATGTTACCGGGTTCGCGCTATGTCCGGCGACCGTCCAGTTGCCGGGAACGGTCAGGCTTATGTCGGAAGTAGCTCGGTCGGCGGCGTATCCGTGGAACGGAAACCACCGCGAGGCATAGAACAGGTACGAGCCTTCAGGCCCAACGTACGCCAATCGGGTATCGGCAATGGGACCGCCTTCGGGCGTCGCAAGCGGTCCGGCGTAGTCGAACGTCAATGTGATATCAGATCCGGCCGGATACAATTGGCCGAGGTTGATCTTGACGTTAAACTCGTTGACCCTGTCCTGAATGAACTGCAGCGAGGTCTTGCCGTCGGGACCTTTGACGCTCGAGATCGTAAGCGAGCCGTTCATCTCCAGCACCGCCGACTGAGTCTGCTTGATAGCTTTGAGCGTTACGGTCGCCTGGGCCTTGAGGATGTGAGAGTCGGGCAATAACTCGGCGTTGATCTTGTAGTGGGTGATGTCGATCGCTGGAGCTTGTTCAGTTTGTGCGAGCGCGCTCGGCGCGAGCGCAAAGAGCAAGCCGAGCAGCGCGGCTGACAACGCCCTCCTGCGGGTTCGTGTTGCTACCATTCTGTTTTGTTTCCTTATGTGTGACTGAACATCCGACGGTGTGAATTATACCATCGCGTTTGCTGGCAGTACCAGTTCGGGCACAACCTGATCGTCCACTGGAGTCCATATCAACGAATGGACCGGGCCTGCCGTCTTGCGAAGAACTTGCTCTTCCCTGGACTGCGCCGCCTTCGAACAGGTATTGCTCAAATGAGCGGCGGCGGCGCTTTGGATTTTGGTATTCATAACCCGACAATTGCACCAAGCCAAAGCGCCGCCGATGTTCTGACTAAGAAGAGCTAAGCTCACGGCGGCGCGCTCCAAAGTTGAAACGCGCTGACTTTGGGAACAAGGCGCCCGGTGCTATCATTGCTCGCCTTTGAACCTCATCCTCTCCGGGAGAACGTTAATGAGTCAACAATACATCCTCGCGCTCGATCAAGGGACGACCAGCTCACGCGCGATTCTCTTCGACCGCAAGGGTCGGGCGACCGCCGTGGCTCAGCAGGAATTCGAACAGCTTTACCCGCAACCCGGATGGGTCGAACACCGGCCTGAAGACATCTGGTCTTCTCAGCTCAACGCGGCACACGTCGTCTTGAGAGAAGCGGATGTGAAGGCGGATCAGATCGCAGCCATCGGCATCACTAATCAGCGCGAGACGACCATCGTCTGGGATCGCGAGACCGGGGAGCCGATTCATAACGCAATCGTCTGGCAGTGCCGGCGGACCGCCGCAGACTGCGATCGCATGCGTAGTGAAGGGCTGGCAGAGATCTTTCAACAGCGCACTGGTCTGGTATTGGATGCGTATTTTTCAGGGACAAAGGTGCGGTGGCTGCTCGACAACGTTCCGGGCGCTCGAGACCTTGCCGTGCGAGGCAAGCTCGCTTTTGGGACGGTCGATTCGTGGTTGATATGGAAGCTCACCGGCGGCCGAATTCACGCGACCGATCCTTCGAACGCCAGCCGAACCCTGCTGTTCAACATCGAACGCGGCGAATGGGACGATGAATTGCTCGCGGCGCTCGACGTGCCCCGCGAGGTGCTCCCGCACGTCGCTCCTTCAAGCGCGATGATCGGCGAGACGGACACCTCGTTCTTCGGCCGTGCGATCCCAATCGCGGGCAATGCCGGCGATCAGCAGGCGGCGTTGTTCGGCCAGGTCTGCACGATGCCCGGCATGTCCAAGAACACTTACGGCACGGGCTGTTTTATGCTGCTCAACACCGGCAAAGAGCTTGTCAGATCCAAGAGCAATTTGCTGACGACCGTCGCCTGGCAGATTGACAAGGAGCCGATCGAATACGCGCTCGAAGGCAGCGTGTTTATCGCGGGCGCGGCGATTCAGTGGCTGCGCGACGGGCTCAAAATCATCACCTCAGCCGCCGACACCGAAGCGATGGCCACAAGCGTCGAGGACAACGGCGGCGTCTATTTTGTTCCGGCGTTTGTCGGACTCGGAGCGCCGCACTGGGACCAATACGCTCGCGGAACGATGGTTGGTCTGACGCGCGGCTCGACTCGAGAGCACATCGCGCGCGCGGCTCTGGAATCGATCGCATATCAGACAAGCGACGTCTTGCGGTGCATGCGTGACGACTCGGGAATCGACCTTACCGAGCTGCGGGTCGATGGCGGCGCAGTGCGCAATGACTTCCTGATGCAGTTTCAGGCGGACATACTAGGCATCCCGGTAGTGCGGCCCGCAAACACCGAAACGACCGCGGCAGGCGCGGCTTTTTTTGCCGGGCTCGCGGTCGAGTTCTGGTCGGGCGCGTCAGAGTTGAGTGAGTTGTGGCAACGCGAGAAAACCTTTGAGCCACGTATGGTTAAATCGGAGCGCGATCGTTTACTCTCGGAGTGGTCCTGCGCCGTCGGGCGCGCGAGCAATTGGGCGACTTGACCATGAGCCCTCGTTCCAATCAACAAGCGAGACGTCGACAACTCTTAGAATGTGAACCGTAGTTTCAGCTGCTTACTGCTGATTGGTTTTCCACGCGATCGCTCGATTGTGGCTCACAAAGGGTTGCCAAAGTACTCATGGGTAATCCTAGAAAGGATTTTGCAGGGATTAGCTTGGTGCCCTCATCCATAGTTTGGCTCCTCTCCCGAATCCGAAGTTAATTAATTATTTGCGAATAGTAACACTAACTATTGCCACACGGGAGTGGCTTTCAGAATCCAAATGTAAACAGATCCAAGGCAACAGAATTGGATTTTTCAAGATGGCGGGAGCCGTGAAAAACGCAACTCGATATGTACTGTTTGATCGAGGGGGGAATAAGTGTCAGGAATTGTCTTCCATCGGTGCCATGCTCAAGTCAATCACGCCGCGTGCATTTCAATAGGCGAAACATGAATATCAGCGGAGCGCTGTCTCGTTTGCCAGAGATCATATGCGTTTTGAAGCCTGAGCCAGTGTGCAGCGTTTGGCTTTCCGAAAGTCATCTCAAGCCGCAACGCCATCTCCGGTGTAACACCACCGATTCCGTTGAGCAACCTTGATAACGACCTTCGGCTCACTCCCAGACGGGAGGCCGTCTCGGTGACCGACAAGCCCAACGGCTCAATTACCAAAGTCTTTAGAATCTCTCCCGGATGAGCCGGATTATGCATGCTCATGAGATAACCTCTCGTTAGTGATAGTCCTCGTAGTTTACCTTTTCGGCATTACTGCCGACAAAGCGGAACGTCACTCGCCAGTTTCCGCTGACTTTGAGTGCCCATACACCTCGGCGTTTACCCTTCAATTCGTGCAACGCAAGCCCAGGCAAATCCATGTCCTCCGGACCTTCGGCCTGGTCAAGGTTAGATAGGATCAATCGCAATCGTTCAGCATGCTTCGCCTGAATGCCGGACTTGCTACCGGTGTAATAGAGACGTCCCAGCCCTTTGTGGGCGAAGCTCTGAATCACCGAGTCAGTCTAGCCGCTGATATTACTAATCGCAATGTAGCACGACGAAACGTAGGACGAAGGAAGATCGAGAATCCATCAGCGAGTAACGTCTTCCCAATTCTTAAGTCGCTACCAATCGGCGAGGCTGATTGCTAGAATCTCTTCGTCTATGGGCGGCTCGTCACTATTGACTGTCCTTCTCAAGCTGGCCGTTGTTTTCGTCCTGGTGCTGGCCAATGGTTTCTTCGTCGCCTCAGAGTTCGCGCTTGTCACCGTAAGACGTTCGCGCATGGCCGCGCTCGTTGCGGATGGCAACAGACCCGCGCGAACCGTGATGCGCATCATCGAAAATCTCACCGCTTACATTTCCGCGTTTCAACTTGGAATCACGCTGGCGAGTCTCGCGCTCGGATGGATAGGAGAAGACACCCTCGCGCACGTGTTGCAACCTCTGCTCGAGCGCACGTTGCCGGGGGCCTCTTCAACTGTCGCCGCGCATACGATTGCCATCATCATCGCGTTCGCCGCTATTACTTATCTGCACATCGTGGTTGGCGAGCTTGTGCCAAAGACTCTCGCGCTGGAAAGGGCCGAGCGACTTGCGCTCGCGGTGGCGTTGCCGATTCACATCTTCTACCGCGTCTTCAAGGCGCCGATAATGCTGCTTGACCGCTCGGGCAGCATGGTCGTTCGCTGGCTGGGCCTGCATTCCACGGCGCAGCACACGGCAGCGTATACCGAAGATGAACTGCGGCACCTGGTCGGGCTCAGCCACAAGAGCGGCCATCTCATCGAAGACGAGCGGCAGTTGATCTACAACGTTTTTGATTTCACCGAGGCAACGGTCGAGAGCGTGATGGTGCCCCGAACTGAGATCGAAGCTCTCGATGCCGAACTGAGTCCCGCTGAGATGCTCGACGTGTTCGAGCAGACCCGCTACTCGCGCATGCCGATTTATCGCAACTCGCTCGACAACATCATCGGCATCGTGCTTCAAAAGGACCTGAGTCGCGTGGTTCGCCGTGGCAGTGCTGTCGGTCTCGAAGAATTTGTCCGGTCGCCGGTGTTCATTCCGACAAACGTGAAGCTCAACGACGCGCTTCGAATGTTGCGCCGGTCGAGCGAGCACATGGCGCTGGTCGTAGACGAACACGGAGGCATAGAAGGACTGGTCACGCTTGAAGATCTGCTCGAAGAAATCGTCGGGGACATTCGCGACGAGCACGATGAAGCCGCCGCGCGCCAAATCGTCGAGCAGCCCGACGGCGCTTACAACGTCCGCGGCAACCTTTCGATCAGAGACGCTAACAAGCTGCTCAAGTTGAATCTGCCCGAGTCGGACGCTTATCACACGATAGCCGGATTCATGATGGAACGAGCGGGGCGCCTGCTGAAGCGCGGCGAGAGCGTCGACTACAACGGTCTGAAGCTGACCGTCCGATCGACCGCTCGCAACCGGATAGTCGAAACCAGGATCGAGCGGGTGAAGGAAGAAAGCGCGTCAGCGCCATCGGCGGCGACCTAGAATCCCGGGAGCGTAGGCATCCTGCCTGCGCATGGCGTTGGCTGAGGGAAGAGGCACGCAGGATGCCCGCGCTTGCAACGACAGACTTTCACGCCTCACGGCGCGGACAATCGCACTGATTGAACCAGACCTTGTTTATCATCAACCCGGCTTCTGCTCGTGGCACTACTCTTCGAGCCTGGGCTGATGCACGCAAGGAAATAGTCGCGGCTGGCGTTGACTTCGAGGAGCACGTGACCACTCGTGCGGGCGAGGCTACCGAAGTCGCGCGCGAAGCGCTGAACAATGCGGCAGCTCGCATCGTCGCGGTTGGGGGCGACGGCACCCTGAGCGAAGTCGTGAACGGCTACTTCGATGATTGCGGACGCGTTATTAACAGCGACGCGGCGATAGGGTTACTGCCGAGTGGGACCGGCTCGGATTTTCGCCGATCGCTGGGACTAACGAGCCGCAGTGATTCGATTGGAACGCTCATCAATTCAGAAACCAGATTACTCGACGCCGTGCGAGCCGAGTTCCAGGATCTGGATGGCGAGAGCGCTTCCCGGACTTTTATCAACGTTGCTTCATTTGGACTAGGCGGCGATGTATCGGCTCTGGTGAACAAGTGGCGCGAGAGCTTACCGCGATGGATCGGCGGGAGCGCACGCTTCGCAGCGGCCGCAATCGCGGCGTTGGGGCGTTACAAGAACGTTTCGGTTTCGCTGCGGCTCGATGAACGTGCGATGACTATCTATAGCAATCTGATCGTCGTCGCCAACGGCAGGTTCGCGGGTGGCGGGATGATGTTGGCGCCGCACGCTGAATTGGATGATGGACTGCTGGATGTGATCGTAACCGATGGGGCTACTCGTTTGGATGTGGTAAAGGAGCTGCCGCGCATACAGCGTGGCGCTCATCTGAAGAACCCGAAGGTGACCGAGATGCGTGCTCGCGAGGTCTCGATCAATTCGGAGGAGCCGATGGCTATCGATCTGGATGGCGAGATGGTCGGTTTCACGGCGGCGCACCTAAGAGTGCTGCCCTCGGCGATACGATTTCTGGGATAGCGACCGACGACCGGAGACGGATGACGGAAGACGACCGACGACAGGAGACGGCCGACCGCGATCCGGACGAGGGACGACGGACGACGGTCCGCCGTCTCCGGTCGTCGGTCGTCTCCTGACCTCTACTTCTCTGCCATAGCATCCGTAACCTTGATCCGGCCTGCGATTATGTCTTGCTTCGCGCGCTCGACTTCATCGAGGACCGACTGCGGGATTAGATTGCGATTGTAGTCATCAAGCGCGTAGTCAATGCCATCGTTCTCCAACCCCAGCTCGTGAATGCCTCCCTTGAAGCGACCCTCCACCATGTCCTTCACCGAGTTAAAGACCGAAACGTCAACGCGTTTGATCATGCTCGTGAGTATGAACCCGGGCTTCACCCAGTTCTGATTGGAATCGACGCCGATCGCCAGCTTTTTCACTTCTTCAGCAGCGTCAAACACGCCCAGACCCGAGTTGCCGGCGGCTTGAAAGATGATATCCGCGCCGCGCTCGATCTGGGCCTTCGCAAGCTCCTTGCCCTTGCCCGGATTGTTCCAGGCCGCATCCGTCACACCCACATAGTTCTCGAATACTTCGATCTTCGGATTCGCGTAGCGCGCGCCTTCCGCGTAGCCCGTTTCGAATTTGTGGATGAGCGGTATGTCCATGCCGCCGACGAACCCGATTTTGCCGGTCCTGGTGGTTCGCGCGGCGATCATCCCTACCAGGAAAGATCCCTCGTGCTCTTTGAATATCAACGAGGCGACGTTGGGCAAATCAATCACGCCGTCGATGATTGCGAACTTCAAGTTTGGATAATCGTGGGCGACATCGTCCATGATCGGCGCCTGAGCAAAGCCCACGCCGATGATCAGGTCGTATCCGCGTTCGGCGAAGGCTCGCATAGAAGGCTCGATCGAAGTTGGATCGCCGGGCTCGACGTCGCGAAGAAAGATGCCGAGTTCGTCCTTGGCGCGTTTTACGCCTTCCCAAGCGGCGGCATTGAAAGACTTGTCGTCCTTGCCGCCGATGTCAAAGACTATGCCGACGCGAAGCTTGCCGCCGGATTCATCGCGCTTGCCGATGACGCTGGTGCAAGCGGGCAGCGCAAGCGCAGCTACTAGCAAGAGGACTAACGCTATTCGTCTCGACATACGTTTATCGGGTCCTACTTCAACTTCGCAAACACTCTGTTCCATCTGGTCGTTTCTTTTCCGGATTCGTCACGTGCGACCGACCAATAAATCATAAACGGCTTGCCATCGATGAGTCCACGCGGCACGGTGCCCCAGAACCGACTGTCGAGGCTGTTATCGCGATTGTCGCCGAGCACGTAGTACTGATCGTCGTCGTACCGCCCGTCGTTGTCGGAGTCATAGACGCGGCGCAGCTTGCCGTCGCCCTTAATCTCGTCCGGGATCGGGTCGCCTTTAACCGAAACTTTGAACGGTTCAGTCACACCGTTCCTCCCGGCGAAGTCATCAGCAAAAGAGGCAGCACCAAGAGAGTCGTCCTCGGCCTTATAGTAGAACACCGTCCAGAGAGCGCCACCTTCATCCCGCACCGTTTTTAGATCAGTGACGTCGTCGCTATCGTATTGTGGCTCGACGAAGACTCGATGCTCATCGAGCATCTGGTCATTAATCAGGACGGTCTTCGTTGTGCTATCGGAGCGCAACGTGTCACCCGGCAGGCCGATTACACGGCTGACGAACCTGGTTGCAGGGTCCTTCGGAAACTTGAAAAGGACGATATCGCCTCGCTTGATCTGGCCCGAGAGCCGATTCGCCACAAGCCTGTCGCCGGGCAGAATCGTGTTTTTCATGGCGCCGGTCGGAACCTTAACGAACTCAAAAAACGATCCGGCGTACACGAACCCGGCAAAGAGGACAATGGCTATGACCCCGAGCGTGATTATTCGTTTTTTGCCTAGAAGCTTCATAGATGCTCAATAGCGCGAACAGGCAGTCCGTTATTTGTCCCTGGGTTCAGCAAATCGATTGTATTTTCTCATCACCTGCTTCAATCGGTCATGCGGAAGCGCGATCACCTTGTGACCATCGACCCCGGTCATCGTCTCCGCCGCAATCAGCGCGTTGACGATTGCTTCTTCGGTCGCTTGAACAGTCGCTTCGAACAGCGGGTTCATTCGATCATTTGGGAGCATAGTCAATTGAATCGTCCCTGTGGGCTTGGCCGCTTCGGGATTCGCTGTCGAGAAGGCGACGAAGATGTCTCCGGACCCGTTGCCAGAACTGCTCCCAGTGCGAGCCACTCCGAGGGCTGCTCGGCGAGCCAACCGTTTCAGTTGATTTGAAAGCAGCGGAGCGTCGGTGGCGACCACGATGATGATCGAACCTATATCATCACGAGGCCCGCCGTCGATGGACGAGAGAGTCCCTTCGGTGATCTCAGTCCCAACAGGAACGCCAGCGATTCGAAGTTGATTGCGCCGTCCAAAGTTCGCCTGCACCAGCACTCCCACTGTGTAGCCGCCCGCGTTCTGATCCAGCTTCCTGGACGCCGTTCCGATCCCACCCTTGAAGCCGTAGCAGATCATTCCAGTTCCGCCGCCAACATTGCCTTCTGTGACCGGTCCCGGCCTTGCACCGTCAAGAGCATCAAACGCGTGACTGGGCTTAACGTGAAATCCGTTTATGTCGTTCAGGTAACCGTCGTATGTCTCGGCGACGATCGGCAGCGAAAACCAGAAGCCCGATGCGTCAGGAGGACCGCGTTTCACTCGCCATGCGATGACCGCATCGCGAACGACTCCGACGCTGTGAGTGTTGGTGATCATGATCGGGCCTTCTAGAAAGCCCGACTCTTCGACCCAGGTCGTGCCGGTCATCTCGCCGTTGCCGTTGAGTGAGAACCAACCTGCCAACACCGGATCATTAGATGACTGCTTGCCGCGCGGGAGGATTGCCGTAACGCCGGTTCGGACCGGACCGGCGCCGACCTGGAGTTTGCCTTCGCCGGAGATAAGCGTGGTGTGACCGACTTCAATGCCTTTCACGTCGGTGATGCCGTTCAGTGGTCCCGGCGTCCCGTCAAATGGAACACCCAGGTCGCGCGCGCGTGGCTTCGATTGAGCGGGTGCCAGTTGCAGGAGAGCGAGGGTCGTGATGAGGGTGCTCGCTGCGAAAATCAAGCGACGGTCGGTCATAGAGACTCTCCGCGATTGGTCGGATGTAGCATAGACTTTAGTCTGTGTGCTTGCGCTCACTTAGCCTTCGCAGCCACGGGCACACAGACTAAGGTCTATGCTACTTCTACTTGTCCGGCGATTCGTACAGGTACGCAATATCATGGAGCTTATTCTCTTTTCCGTCGTGCACTGCATACTGGTTGCGCTTGCGCTCGCCTCGAGAGTTCAACGAGTAGCCCCACAACCCCGCAGCGCCGTGCTCACCGTTCTTATTTAGCGCGTAAAATTCTATACTGAACTTCTTGAGCTTCGCCTTGTCGTTGTTGTAGTTCGCGGCTACGCGCTTGCAGCCTTCGAGCGCGGCGTCAGTCGGCGACATTCCTCTGCGCATCATTTCGACCACCGTGTGCGAGCCGTTGATCTTTATGCACTCTTCGCCTCGCCCGGTCGAGCCCGCGGCTCCGACTTCGTTGTCGACGAACAGCCCGCAGCCGATCAATGGCGAATCACCGACGCGGCCGGCCAGCTTGTGAAACAGTCCGCTCGTCGTCGTCGTGCCCGATATGTCTCCGCGCTCGTTGACCGCCATGCAGTTGATCGTGCCGGTCGGCGGGTGGGCGATGTATTCATCGGCGAGCGCAATCAACTCCGCTCGCACCGGGTCGCCGTTCAGAAGCTTGCTCTGTGGTTTGGTATCGGGCGCGGCCAGTCCCGGACCCCATGAGTCGTCGTCGCTCATGCGTTCCTTCCATCGCAGCCACACGATTCGTGCTTCGTCAGTCAACAACTCCTGATCCTTGAACCCCTGGGCGAGTGCGAACCGCAGAGCTCCCGGTCCAACCAGCAGCACGTGATCGGTTCGTTCCATTACCAGTTTCGCAACCTGCGCCGGGTTCTTGATCTTTTGAATCGAAGCGACCGCGCCGGCGCGTTTGGTTGGGCCGTGCATCACACTCGCGTCGAGCTCGACAACGCCGTCTTCATTAGGCAGGCCGCCGTAGCCGACGCTCATGTCCTTTGGGTCGTCTTCAACGATGGCGACTCCGGCGACCACTGCGTCGAGCGTGTCTTTGCCCTCGCGAATCATCTGCATTGCCTTTGCCGTCGCGCGCAACCCGTTTGCGCTCGAGATCACAAGCGGCCGCGAACCTTTTGACTGAGCAAAGGTGACCGGCGACAGACCGCCGAACAGCCGCGCACCCAGTCCGGCGAGTGCGCCGGTGCGAAAGAAGTCCCGACGAGTTACGTTGAGTTTCATTGTGTGGCCCCCTTGACCAGTTCGTAGTTCGGCCTTCAGGCGGAAGTTCGTCGTTCAGAGGACCGTCCAGTACCGACCTTTAGTCGGCGGTTGTTCTGGTGACCAATTTCAACGAGCCGACTAAAGTCGATACTCTGAACGACGGACGACGGATGACGGACGACGATCGGTACTCTGAACGACAAACTTCCGCCTGAAGGCCGAACTACGAACTGAACTTGGTCTATTGGTCGTAAGCGGGCACGATTCTAACGACTCACGACATGTTTGTAAAATCAGCGCACCACTTCAGCGCACTACGGCTTTTATGAGCTCAGGCGGCTCGACCCGCTCCGCCCCTATCGTGTAAGCGTTGCGAATGTCGTTTGCAGCCTCTTCGGCGCGAGCCGCATCGTTGAAATGAATGGTTGCAAGAGGAGAGTCTCGCTGAAGCTTGTCGCCGATTCTCGCGTGCACGGTGAGGCCTACTCCGAGATCGATCGCCGTATCGAGCCGCGAGCGCCCCGCTCCCAACAACATCGAGGCGTGCCCGATTGCTTCGGTGTCGATCGCTTGAACGTAGCCGGCTTCGGGTGTGAGCAACTCTCGGTGATGCGCCGCCCGTGGGAGTAATCCATAGTCGTCGACCACACGCGATTCCCCTCCCTGTGCTCGAATGATGGCACGCATCTTCTTGACGGCGGCCCCCGATGCGATCACCTCGTCATAAAGCTCACGGCCTCGATCAGCGTCGGGCACGGCATTGCCCATCACCAGCATTTCCGCGGAAAGCTCGCGACAGAGCGTGTTGAAGTCGTCGGGACCTCGACCTTTCAGGGTCTCGAACGCCTCGATCAGCTCGATTGAATTGCCGACCGCCCGGCCGAGCGGCTGGTTCATATCGGTGATCATCACTATGCACTCTTTGTTCAGCCCGCGAGCAATCGAGATCATTATCCGAGCAAGCTCGCGCGCGTCTTCTTCTTTCTTTAAGAAGGCCCCGCTTCCGGTCTTCACGTCCAGCACCAAACCGCTCGCGCCCTCGGCCATCTTCTTGCTCATGATCGAAGCGGCCATTAGCGGGCGGCAAGCGACGGTAGCGGTCACATCGCGGAGGGCGTACAGCTTCTTGTCGGCGGGCGCGATCTCGACGGTCTGCCCGATGAGCGCCGCGCCGACTTCTTCCAGAGTCGCTCGAAACTCGGCGAGCGAGAGATCGGTCCTGAAACCCGGAATCGATTCGAGCTTGTCGAGTGTGCCGCCCGAATGCGCGAGCGCGCGGCCGGAGATCATAGGCACGAGTACTCCCGCCGCGGCTACGACCGGGGCTATCACGAGCGAGGTCTTGTCACCCACACCACCGGTCGAGTGCTTATCGACGCGAGGACGGCCGAGGTCAGAGAAGTCGACGATCTCGCCCGAGTGTAGCATCGCTTCGGTGAGCGCGAGCGTTTCTTCGGTGGTCATCCCGCGCAGGTAGATGGCCATCAGCAGCGCGGACATCTGATAGTCGGCTACTTCGCCGTTAGTGTATCCACGGATGATGAAGTTGATTTCATCACGAGTGAGATCGTGGCCGTCGCGCTTTCTGGCTATGATATCGACTGCTCGCATTCACAGACTCTTTATTCTGGCTCGCAGTTCCGGGTCCTTGACTTCCTTGAGAACGGGTTTCTTGAGCCAATCGGTCAGATCAATCTTCCACGCACGCGCGACAAGTCTCGCGCGAGCAAAGCCTGAATCACCGACGGCGATGCGCGCCTCGGAATCGCTGATAAAGGAAACGGTTGAGTCTTTAGAGACGCGGATAGCCGCGGCTTCGGGAGACAGAGGAAAATCTTGAAGATACTGATTGGCCATGCCCAGCATGAAATAGCCCAGGAACTGGTCGGAGTTGGTGATGTGCGCCTTTTGCAGTTCTTGTTGATAGAGCGGGTCCTGGCGGGCGGACTCGTACGCCAGGTCTATCAAGTCAAGTGTCCGCTTAGCAGAATGGCGCTTGAAGGTCGCGACGTCCTGGGTGAGAAACGCCTTCATCATTTCGTAGGCCGACTTGCGGATGGCCTTTTCGGAGTCAGCACGAGAAGGTTTGTCTGGCAAGCCTAACGCGGTAGGCGTGATGAGGATTGACCAACCCAGAACGACTGCTGCTGTTACGATAGCCTTTTGTTTCATGCCAACACTCAACCTCAATCCTTATATGATTCCATCTTCGCGTCACCGCAACCCTCAAGCGGCATTCGCAAAGTGAAAACTATCTTTTCATTCCTCCCTCGTTTCTTAATCAAGCTCACATATGCACCTGTAGGCACGTATCCGGTACTGTTTGCTATTAGCGATAGTGATAACTTGCCAAGTTGGTTTCGCATTCTCATTCAGCGCTTTGCAAGGACGCCTAACTAGTGTTTAAACAATGCGACCGCTTGCGCGGCAATCGCCTCACCGCGGCCCACAGACTCCAAGCCTTCATTGGTCTTTGCCTTGATGTTGACTTGATCGACATCGATCTGGAGCACCGACGCCAGCCGCTCGCGCATCGTTTGCACGTATGGCATAAGCCTGGGCCGCTCGGCCATAACCGTCGCATCGATATTTGCAACTCGATAACCCTTTTCATTCACTAGCTCGACCACGCGCCCGAGAAACTCCAGACTCGAAGCTCCCGCCCAGCGAGGATCACTATCGGGAAAGTGCGTGCCGATGTCGCCAAGCGCCGCGGCCCCCAGCAGCGCATCACAGATCGCGTGAGTAAGCACATCTGAATCCGAGTGCCCCAGCAAGCCCTTCTCAAAAGGGATTTCTACTCCGCCGAGCACGAGCTTCCGCCCTTCAACCAACCGGTGAATGTCGTAGCCTATGCCGATGCGACTTGCTTCGCTCATTGAGTCAATCGAACTCTGACTGTATGGCTTCCGCCAGCCGCAGATCAAACGGACGAGTGATCTTGATGTTCATTGGCGAGCCTTCCACCACCGACACGCGATGGCCAAGCCGTTCTACAAGCTGCGACTCATCCGTGCCCATGAACCTGTCCGCGTAAGCACGGTCAAAAGCCTCGCGGATGATCGAGAAGCGAAACGCCTGAGGAGTCTGTGCGTAGTAGATTCGCCGCCGGTCGAGCGTGCGCTGAACCCGGCCTGACTTTACCTGCTTGATCGTGTCCGTTGCCGCCAGCGCGATCAGAGCTGCTCCGGTGCTCTCGGCGCGTTCAATCACCGCGCGTATCTCTTCGGGCTTGACGAACGGGCGCACGGCGTCGTGAACGACGATGATGCCCGCGGTTTCTTCGCTCACCACCTGAAGCCCGCGATAGACAGAGTCCTGCCGCTCGGCTCCGCCGCCCACCACCCGCGCCACTTTCGTGAGATTGTATCGAGAGATCAGCCCGAGCACTTCAGTGGTGAGGCTCGCCTGCAAGGCAAGAATGATTTGATCAACTGCTTCGCACTGCTGGAAGCGTTGAAGCGTGCGCACCAGCACCGGCACGCCGTCCAGCTCGAGCATTTGTTTGGCGCGGTCGGCGTGCATGCGCGCGCCGATGCCGGCCGCCGGAATTATCGCCGTGTTGAGCTTGCGTTCGGTCACTGCTGCGAGGCTACGTTGTTGTGTCGGGGAGCGGAGACTCGCCCGTCCTCGCTGAAGCGGCCGAAGATCATCTTGCCCGCTGTTGTTTGCAAGACGCTGGTGACCGACACATCGACGTTCTTGCCGATCATGCGCCGCGCATTGTCGACGACCACCATCGTGCCGTCATCGAGATAGGCCACACCCTGGTTATATTCCTTACCCTCTTTCAACACAAAGACGCGCATGATCTCACCGGGTAACACGACCGGTTTCAGCGCGTTAGCGAGCTCGTTGATGTTGAGCACTGAAACACCGCGAAGTTGGGCGACCTTGTTCAGGTTGAAGTCGTTGGTGACGATCTTGGCTTCGATCTGCTTGGCGAGCTCGATCAGCTTGTGGTCGACTTCGCGCACGTCCGGAAAGTCAGCCTCGCTGATGACGATTTCGTAGCTGCTGCCTTTCTTCTTCTGAATGCGTTGAAGTATGTCGAGCCCGCGGCGCCCGCGGTTGCGTTTGATCGAGTCGGCGCTGTCGGCAATCTGTTGAAGCTCGCGCAGCACGAACTGAGGAATTACCAGCATACCGGACAGAAATCCAGTCTCGGCGATGTCAGCAACCCGGCCATCGATGATGACCGAAGTGTCCAGTATCAGAGAGTGTGACTTGGCTGCCCCCTTTTCTACGAATATTCCTCCGAGCGCAGTGAGGTCGAGATAATCCCCCTTGACTGCGCCGACTATCAATCCTACATACCCCATGAACAACGTCAGCGTGAGTGTTAGGAAAGATTTGAACTCTTCGGGGATCGCATGCTGCGCGGCTATGATCCAGCAGATTAAGGTAGCGCCTGCGATTCCAAGTATCGACCCGACCGCTCCGCCAATAAGAGTCTTAAGAGTGGCTTTGCGAATCCGGGTCTCGAAGAAGATTATCGAGACTGCAAGTACTCCCCCTATGATCGCCGAGATAAGCGGATTTCCCGAGCTCGGGCTGGGGAAAGGCTTCAGGAAGTAACCTGCACTCACGAGCGCCGCGACAAAGACGATACGAATCAGAGTAACATCGGCTTGCATATATCCTCCGTACGTCTTATCTATCGCTCGGGCCGTTCCTGCTTTACGACGCTGCGATTAGTTAAGCTGAGTTTTGAAAGATCAATTCGCGCCTCCGGGACGCGATTACGGCTGATCACCGCTTGCGAGATCAACAGACTAGGAGTGTAAAAGAAAACTGTCCTGTTGATATCCGCTGGCTGCGTCTGGACTCAAAAAAATAAGCAGCAAGTCCAGCCGCTGGAGCCGCGGCTCGCAGACACTTATCGGAAAATGGCCCGATCCGGGTCGCGATCCGAAATGGCTGCTCAGGCGTGTCAGAGGCTGAGCCCTGACCGCGTTCATTATAGAGCGCACAGAGCAAAGGGCAAAGGGCAAAGCGCGGAGGGCGGAGGGGAGAGGGGGGAGAGGAGCGGGGACCGGGGAGAAGAATTTTCCATTTTCCATTCCCCATTTTCTATTTTCTACTATTTTCTATTTTTCATTACTTTTCATTTTTTATTTGGGCATTTGAAGCCCACGATTTGAATTGAGTGATTCTCTTCAATGACAAATGAAAAATTATGAAAAATAGAAAATAACAAATGGGAAATAATTTCCCCCTCCTCCCCTTTGCTCTTTGCCCTTTGCTCTTTGCTCCCTCGTCACACGATTCGTCACTCGCCGGTTGACAACAATTGGCAGCCCGAAGAAGGGCGCGCATACGGTTTCATTCAATCACAGAGTTTACGGCTACCTGCGCGGGCCAGAAACGCTGGCACGAGCATTGCCAATATGACCGGCGTAGCTTTAAAAAGTTACGCGGTGATTGGGGGAACGGGGGCTCCGCTGGTCATCGCAAAACTGAGAGAAGCGACAGACAAAGCAACAATAAGCTGAAGGGGATGAGGCCACGGGGGCGGCGTCATCCCCTTTGGTCTTTTTTGCCGTTGGGACTTATAGGACCTATAGGACTTATAATTGGCCCCCTAGTATTGGCCCGTAATTGGTTCTTTACAGCCTCAGAATTCTTAGTAGAATGGCTCAGTGAACTAAACCAATTTTCGGGAGCCAATCGCCGTGCTTCTACAGTTGAAACGCGATAGTCGCGCCCCGCTTTACAGTCAGATAGTAACCGAAGTGCGCCGCATGATAGCCGGCGGCGCATTAAAGGCCGGAGATCGGCTGCCCGCCAATCGCGAGCTTGCAAAGACGCTCGGCGTTAATCGCAACACGGTTACCACCGCCTATGCAGAACTCGCCGCTGAAGGATTGATAACCTCGCGAGTCGGTAGCGGCACATACATCAGTCGCGTGCCGCCGCCGGCATCACCGATCAAAGAGGAAGCTGCGCCATCACCGATGTCCTGGGAGTCGCTCCTTTCAGTTCAGAGCCGGGACAACTGGCTTCAAGCGATGAGTAGCTTTGATGTGCGGCGCGAAGTCATCTCACTCGCGCTCGCGCTGCCGTCGGCCGACCTTTTCCCGCTGGATGATTTCCGCCGCTGCGTCGATCTGGTGCTTAGAAAACAGGGGCGAGTCCTGCTTCAGCTCGGAACAACCAGCGGATATGCGCCGCTTCAGGAATACATCGCCGCACAACTTGCCCTCTCGGGAGTGCGCGTTTCGCCCGATGAGGTGCTCATAACAAACGGCTGCCAGCAGTCTCTGGATTTGATTCGTCAGATACTGGTCGGGCCCGGAGAGGAAGTCGCTCTCGAGAATCCGACCTATCCCGGCGCCCTCAGCGTGTTTTGCGGTACGAGTTCGAGATACTTCAGCGTTCCGGTCGGCCCAAACGGAATTGACCTGAACGTACTCGAGGACGTTCTTTCTCAGCGCCGCGCGAAGCTGATCTATGTCGTGCCGAGCTTTCAAAACCCGACCGGTGTAACCATGAATGCGGCGGCCCGCCGGCGATTGATAGGAATCGCCGAACGCTATCGTGTTCCGATCGTCGAGGACGACATCTATCGAGAGCTGAGATACGATGGACCCGATGTCCCACCGCTCAAGGCGCTCGATGAACACGGCCTGGTGATCTACATCAGCAGCTTCTCGAAGGTCGGATTTCCCGGTCTGAGAGTCGGCTGGATAGCCGCGCCGCGAATTGTCATCGATCATCTCAATCGCGCCAAGCAACGAAGCGATCTGCACGCGAGCCTTCTGGCCCAGGCTGCGATTCACGAATTCGCAAGACGCGGGCTGCTCGCGAGACACATAAAGCGCGTGAAGAAGGCTTACGCCCAGCGGCGCGACGCGATGCTCGAATCGATGGAGAAGTATTTCCCGGATGAGGCGAAGTGGAGCCGGCCTGACGGCGGAATGTCAGTGTGGGTGCGCCTGCCCGATTCCCTTAACAGCACCCAGCTCCTGCTTCAGGCGGTTGAGAATGGAGTGACTTTCATCAGCGGGGATCACTTCTATGCGAGCTCGCCGCAGCAGAACATGATGCGACTGAGCTTTACCATGGCCGGCCCACAGGCGATCGAGGAAGCGGTCAAGCGCCTTGGCAGTCTGATGAAATCACGGCTGGTGAAGATGAAAAAGCGTCGGGCGGCGGGCCGGACTGACGGATTAAGGGCGCTGGTGTGAATCATGAGAAACAGCCTCGTAGCTTTTGTTTTCGTCCAGACTCAGCTTCGCGACGTCAAGACCGCGACGCTGCTCGCGCGAATTCCCGAAGTCGAAGAACTACACCGCCTTGCCGGCGAAGATTGTTACGTGGTGCGAGTGCGGGTTGAGAGCACAGAAGAGCTTGGCCGGTTAATCAGAGACATCGAGCGAGTTAAGTCTGTGCACTCGACGCGAACCACACTCGTCTTGAAAACGTTGAAGGATGAACATGCGACGTCTCGCAGTGGAACGCCTTTGAGCGTGGCTGGGACGGCGCCTTCGCGATAACAATGGAGCACACAACTTGACGACCTTTACGCCAACCGAGCGAACAATCTTGAAACGCCTGCCAAAGCGAGGCGAGTACGATCATGCCGCGGTTCACCGGATCCTTGATGAAGCCTTCATATGCCACGTCGGCTTCGTGGTCGACGGCAAGCCCGTCGTGATTCCGACTTCGTATGCCCGCATCGGAGCCGACTTGTACATCCACGGCTCGGCTGCGAGTCGCATGCTGCGCTCGCTCGAAGAAGGCATAGACGTCTGCGTGACGGTGACGCTGATCGACGGGCTCGTGCTGGCGCGCTCGGCGTTCCATCATTCGATTAACTACAGATCCGTTGTCATTTTTGGCACTGCCAAGGGTGTCAACGATCCGGATGAGAAGATCAAGGCGCTTCATGCCTTCACCGATCACGTCGTGCCCGGACGGTGGGAAGAGGTTCGCTGGCCTACTGAAAGCGAGTTGCGAGCGACACTGGTGCTCAAGCTGCCGCTGGTTGAAGTCTCGGCGAAGGTGCGCACGGGTCCCCCGATTGACGATGAACAAGACTACCAGCTCTCAGTGTGGGCTGGTGTGGTTCCGTTGAAGCTAACGGCCGGAACTCCGGTCAATGATGATCGACTTAGCGCCGGGATTGAGGCGCCGGACTACGCCAGAGAGTACGCGAGACCCGCGTTGAAAGGGTAGTCCTGGGAGCGCAGGCATCCCTGCCTGCCTCTCCGCTAACGCGTATTCTCTACTCGCTCAACGTCAGGCAGGCAGGGATGCCCGCGCTCCCAGGGCTACTGAAAGACAACGATCACTGCAATGAGCGACAAAACCAAAACGCGGATCTTCGAAATGATGTCCGAGATGGGACACGAGCAAGTCATTTTCTGTCACGATGCGGCTTCGGGCTATCGCGGCATCATTGCGATCCACAGCACTGCGCTTGGCCCGGCCGTTGGCGGCACGCGCTTCTGGAACTATGCCAGCGAAGAAGAGGCGCTGATCGACGCGCTTCGTCTTTCTCGAGGGATGACATACAAGTGTGCTGCCGCCGGAGTGCCACTTGGCGGCGGCAAGGCGATCATCATCGGTGATAACAGGACTCGAGATCGCGAGAAGCTGTTCCGCACGCATGGGCGCTTCGTCGAGCGCCTAGGCGGGCGATACATCACCGCAGAAGACGTTGGCACCAGCCCGGCCGACATGGAGTTGATCGCTTTGGAGACAAGCTACGTTGGTGGGCTCGCGGGGAAAGGCGGAGACCCTTCGCCGTGGACCGGCCTCGGAGCGTTTTGCGCAATGCAGGCCGCGGCGAAGTATCGATGGCGCAGCGATGATCTACGAGGCAGGCGAGTCGCGATTCAAGGATGCGGAAACGTCGGTTATAACCTTGCGAAGGAACTGCACGCGGCGGGCGCTCGCCTTATCGTCTCGGACGTCGACGCGGCAAAGATCAAGCGTGCAATTGAAGAGTTCGACGCAGCGACGGTGTCACCGGACGACATCTACTCCGTCGAAGCGGATGTATTCGCTCCGTGCGCGCTGGGCGGAATCATAAACGATCAGACGATTTCGCTCCTCAAAGCCGGGATCGTATGCGGCGCAGCTAACAATCAGCTCCTCGAGGAGCGGCACGGCGACGCGCTTGAGGAGCGCGGAATCCTCTACGTGCCAGATTATGTTGCCAACGCAGGCGGCGTGCTTAGCGGCGGAGCGGACCTGTTTGCATGGTCGCCCGAAAAGGTGCGAACCGAGGTGCTTGCGATCTATGCCACGGTGCGGTTGGTTTTCGAGATCGCGAAGGCACAGGGGATCCCAACCTACAAGGCTGCGGATCGCCTGGCCGAGCGCCGGTTGCGAGAAGGTGTTGAGCAATACGCAGCACGTTGATGATGCGACGGAGGGCGGGGATGGACGGTCATTGGCAACAAGGCGAGTACACGATCAGTACCGACAAGGCGCGGTTGGACATCGGTGTCATTCACGAGTTCCTGGACACTTCCTATTGGGCCGCAGGCCGATCGGCCGAGACAATTCGGCGGTCGATCGAAAACTCGATCCCGTTTGGCCTCTACAAAGGCGATCAGCAAGTCGGATTCGCGCGAGTCATAACCGACTACGCAACGTTTGCGTGGATAGCCGACGTTTTTGTGCTCGAACCGCATCGCGGGCAAGGCCTTTCGAAATGGCTGATGGAAGTGATCATCTCGCATCCCGAGCTTCAAGGTTTCAGGCGATGGGTGCTTGCGACGAAAGACGCGCACGAGCTTTATCGCAAGTTCGGATTCAACGAGCTTAAACTTCCGGAGCGATGGATGGAAAGGCATGATCCAAACACGCAAGAGCAGCCGGACTATTGGATTAGAAAGCGCGACAGATCGCCGTAATCAGCATAGGGCATCGAAAGCCGTCCCCGATTTTGACGAAGACCTAGTTTTCCCTCGGTGAACTCAGTATAATGACGCTGATGAATCCACTGATCGTCACCATCATCATTGCGCTCGCGACCTTCATCATCAGCATCTTTGGCGCAAGCTGGCTTAATCAGCAGGCGATGAACAAGCGGATTGATGATCTTCGTGGCTATCTCGACGCCCGGTTTGCGGCACAGGATACTCGGTTTGCGGCAATCGAGCAGCGCTTGGATCGCATTGAGCGCCAACTCGAAGCTATCTTCAAGCCCACCTTACCCACCCGCTAACGCCACGGCTGCGTAGCGCTTATTGATTCAGCAAATCGATTGAGAAAAACTGCAAATCAAAACAACGCCTCGAGCGCATCGCCGACGTTGCGCACGCCGATCACTTCAATCCCATCGTCGTACTCGAGCCCGGAAAGGTTCCCGTGAGGAATCACACAACGTCGAAAGCCCATCGCATAAGCCTCCCGCACTCGCACTGAAGCCTGACTCGTCGCGCGCACCTCGCCCGCCAATCCAATCTCGCCGAATACCGCCGCGTGCTCATCGACTGGCACATTGCGGAAGCTCGAGGCGATGGCCGCGACTATGCCGAGGTCGGCCGCCGGTTCGTCTATCGTCATGCCGCCTGCTACGTTAACGAAAACGTCATCGCCGAGCACGTGCATGCCTACTCGTTTTTCGAGCATCGCCATCAATAGCGATACGCGGTTGGCGTCAACGCCCTGGGTCATCCTTCGAGCCGTGGCGTACTTAGTCGAAGTGACCAGCGCTTGAAGCTCGACCAGCATCGGCCGTGTGCCCTCGATGCAGGCAGTCACTACCGAGCCCGACACCCCAACCGGCCGCTCATTCAAGAACAAGCCCGACGGATTGAGGACAGGCATAAGGCCGCGGCCGGTCATCTCGAACACGCCGACTTCGTTCGCCGCGCCGAAGCGATTCTTCACCGCGCGAATGATGCGATGATTGTGATGGCGTTCGCCTTCGAAGTAGAGCACCGTGTC
>Ga0137359_10000073_pt1 | contig 75092 bp, 66 predicted proteins | sample Mad1_40_16metaG_FD_108281 | JGI IMG/M metagenome (GOLD analysis project Ga0137359, IMG submission 108281) | Vadose zone soil microbial communities from Angelo Coast Range Reserve, California, USA - Mad1_40_16 metaG | ecosystem: Environmental > Terrestrial > Soil > Vadose zone | place: USA... | reverse complement strand
CGCCAATGACGCAACGGCCTTCGCGACCCGCGAGCCCCGGAATATTACCCGGATTCGTCGAGACGCGACACAACAAGTTTCACCCCGGCATCTGCTTTTCCATAGAAGCTAGGTTGCTTTGCGGTAATCCGATTTGGCTCGGAGAACTGACTGTCCTCTTGATGCCGCGGCAGCGCCGGGTCCTCTTCCAGAATCGAGGGGATATGCTTCGGCATTGCGTTATACAGGTCGGCAGTTTGTTCAATCACGCTCGCCATCAAGCGCATCATACCATAAGTCGAGTCTTGAAGGTTCGCGCCGAAGGCGTTGGAAGTCGTCGAGGAATCGGCCCGGGAGGCAATGGATTCGAACCTGATAAGCATCTCCTTGCTTGGAATCCATCGAGCTCCCAGAATACGTTCTCGATTATTGCGCGATTGAGGTTCACCCTGGGCAACTGCGTTGGTGCACGACTGATGCACAATAGCTGATCCCTCGCGGTGTCCTTCCCTCAAGAGAGCAGGATCATTTTTTGTCGCGACGCTGAATCTTGGACCAGGTATCCCGAAGACCGATTGTCCTGTTGAACACCAGCTTCCCCGACGCCGAATCCGGATCCACACAGAAGTAGCCCAGTCGTTCGAACTGATACCGCGTGCCGACCGCCGCGTCCCGCAGGCTCGGCTCGACCTTGCAGCCGGACAGCCTCTCTAACGAGTTCGGATTCAGATTGGCGGTGACCTCCTGGCCTTCATCAAGTTCGCTCGGATTCTCTTTAGCAAAGAGGGTCTCGTATAAACGGACCTCCGAGTCAACGGCGTGCGCCGCTGAGACCCAGTGGATAGTTGATTTGACCTTGCGGCCGTCGGGCGTGGTGCCGCCGCGCGTCGCCGGGTCGTACGTGCAATGAAGCTCAACGACATTCCCGTTGGCGTCTTTTACTACATTGTTGCAGGTTATGAGATATCCGTAGCGGAGACGGACCTCGCGGCCCGGCGCGAGGCGGAAGTAACCCTTGGGCGGGTCTTCACGAAAATCATCCTGTTCGATGTACAGAACCTTCGAGAACGGGACGCGGCGGGTTCCCATGCTCAGGTCTTCGGGATTGTTGACGGCGTCCATCTGCTCGACAAGATCGTCCGGATAGTTGTCGATGACAACGCGCAGTGGACGCAACGCCGCCATAACGCGCGGCGCGCGCTTGTTCAGGTCTTCGCGGACGTAGTGCTCGAGAGCTGAGAGTTCCACTGTATTGTTTGTCTTGGATACGCTCAAACTTGCGCAAAAGCTGCGGATGGCTTCCGGCGTATAGCCGCGCCGCCGCATCCCCGACAGAGTCGGCATGCGCGGATCGTCCCAACCTTTGACGTGGCCTACCTGCACCAGAGCGAGCAGCTTGCGTTTGCTCAGAAGCGTATAGGTGATGTTGAGCCGATCGAACTCAAACTGCTGAGACGGAAAGATGCCGAGCTGTTCGATAAACCAGTTGTACAAAGGACGATTGTTCTCAAACTCGAGCGTACAGATCGAATGTGTCACTTTCTCGATCGAATCCGACTGCCCGTGGGCGTAATCGTACATAGGGTAGATGCACCACTGATCGCCCGTCCGGTGATGCTCCATGTGAAGAATCCGATACATCACAGGATCGCGCAGGTTCAGGTTGGGTGACGCCATATCGATCTTCGCGCGCAGCGTTCGGGAGCCATCGGGAAACTCACCTTTCTTCATGCGTTCGAACAGGTCCACGCTCTCTTCGATGGGGCGTTCTCGGTACGGGCTCTCCCTGCCGGGCTCAGTCAGCGTGCCTCGATACTGGCGAACCTCATCCGCACTGAGGTCGCACACGTAGGCTTTCCCCGCTTTGATCAACTGAACGGCCCACTCATAAAGCTGCCCGAAGTAGTCGGAAGCGTAAAACAGCCCGTCCCATTCGAATCCCAGCCAGCGTACGTCTTCCGTAATGGAATCGACGTACTCGGTCTCCTCCTTGGACGGATTCGTGTCGTCGAAACGAAGATTGCACTTACCGCCAAACTCTGCCGCCAGCCCGAAATCGAGACAGATAGCCTTAGCATGCCCGATGTGCAGGTAGCCGTTTGGCTCGGGAGGAAAGCGAGTTTGCACTCGCCCGCCGTGTTTGCCCGCCTTGATGTCCTGGATGATGATGTCGCGAATAAAGTTAGACCGGCCTCCAGATTCAACCGATGATTCAAGGGGCGTCGCGCCGGTGTCAGATTCCGAGCTCATTTGTTTGTAGTATCTCCTATGCGAGCATCTTGAGGCGCAGAGTATAGAGATGGATTATATATCGAGTTCGATGAATGGGGCGAGGAGAGAACCAGCGACTGTCATTCGCGCATTTGGCTTTTACAAGATCAAGAAAAACGCCCGGCCTGCTCACTTTCCGTTAGCGAGGCCGAGCGTTTTGTGAACATCCGTAATCAAGCTTAGAAGGACCGCAGATCCAGGATTCCCTGCAGAACTCCGCTCAACAAGCTGAAGACGCCGTTCGAGTAACTACCGTACTGCCAACGGCCATAGTAGCCGTCTTCGTACCCGCGACGGAAACCCTCGCGGAAATAGTATTGGTATTCGCCCAAACCAACATAGTAACCAGAATAACCGAAGGTCGAATCCTGATAAGCGAAGGAGTCCTGGTAACTGAACCTCCATCCATCCGCCCTATCAGACTGGCCGGCGCGGACGCCTTCCTCGTAGCCGTCCCTCAGAGCCTGCCGGAGCTCGTCCGCGGCATAGCGATTCACCTCGTAGTAGCGGCCACTGCGATAGTAGCGATACGCAGGAGGCGCGTACGAGTAGCGCCACGACTGAAGTCGCCACTGGTCCTGACGCAGATGGTCGAGGTATCGTTGTTGATATCGCAGTTGGGCCAGACGCCGTTGCTGCTGCAGCGTCTGTTGCCTCTCTCGGGCAAAGCGATCTTGCTGTTCTCGTTCCCTTCGATACTCCCAAACCCGCTGTTGCTGCGCCTGTTGTTCCTGGCGTTGGCGCTGCTGATCGAACTGCGGCTGCCTCGCGGCTTCCTGCTCTCTTTGCTGTCTGTTGGCAAACTTTTCTTGCTGACGCTGCGGATCCAGGCGTCGCTGCTCCGGTTGCTGAGCGGCCCGGCGCTGCTCATCAAGCTGCTGCTGCCTTGCTGCGTCCTGCTGCCTTTGCTCTCGGTTAGCCGCCTTCTGTTGTTGGCGCTGCTGATCCATGCGCTGCTGCTCAGCTTGCTGCTGGGCTTGGCGCTGTTGGTCAACCTGCTGTTGCCTCAGCGCGTCCTGCTGCCTTTGCTGTTGCCGTTCCATTCGCGGCTGCTGCGGTTGCTGGACCTGCCGGTCAGGCTCGGCCTGCCTCTGCTGTCTGCGTTCCGCTCTCTGCTGTTGCTGCTGCTGCTGAGGTTGCGGTTGCTCAGCCTGCCTTTGCTGTTTCCGTTCTGCCTTCTGCTGTTGCCGTTGCTGATCCTTTTGCTGGGCACTAGCTAGCATGCTTCCACCCGGTAGCATTGTTGCACCCACTAGAACTGCGATGATCGTTTTCCTATTCAGTTTCATATTAACCCTCCTCAGTGTGAATCAAATCCTTCGATTCACGTTTGAGTCCAGTCTAACCAAAAGCAAATCGTATGCCGCCGTCTAAACGGTATATATTATTAGGGTTTCGAAGGGGGCGAATAAAAGGCGGGCACTGTTTAGTATGATCGCAGAACGTTATGGGGTCACAAAAAGTCACTCAACACTTTGAAGTAATCTTGCGGCGATAACTAATCTGAAGTATTGTACAGCGCGGATAGGCAAATGCGCCTAGACCGCGATTGCCGAAGGCTTGGTCTCCAGGTGGTTGATATCATCTTAATAGATCTTCTCCGCGTAGCGCGCGTGTTTGCCTGCTGCCTTTTAGCCTGCGCCTTCTGCGCCCCTTCCGCATCAGCTCAGTATCGCTTTGACACCTGGAGCGCCGACGGCGGGCTGCCGCAGAATTCCGTCTACGCGATCCTGCAGGCGCGTGATGGCTACCTATGGTTTACGACCCTTGACGGGCTGGTGCGCTACGATGGAGTCCGGTTCAAAGTATTTGATAAAGGCAAGACGAAAGGCATAAGCAGCAATCGCTTCACCAGGCTGTTTGAGGACGACGGCGGCGACCTCTGGGCGGGCACGGAAGACGGCGGGTTGACGCGTTATCACGGCGGCGAGTTCCGGACCTACACGACCGAAGACGGGCTGCCGGGCAACTCGGTGCTGAACATCCAGAATGACGTTGGCGGCTACTTACTCGTTTTGACAGAACGAGGGTTTGTTCGGTGGAAGGATGGCCGCTTCAGTGCTTACGAGCCGCCCCCGGGGCGCTGGCGATAATCCTTACATTTATGTCGGTCGGTCGGGTGAGTACTGGTTCGGCGACAGGTCGGGGCTGCACAGGTTCAAGGACGGCCACACCGACACGTATCAAATCCCTGATCCCGGCTACTTCCCCTCAGGGCATGCACATATCTTCCCGCTTCAAGACCGGCAGGGCAATCTGTGGTTCCGTGCGCTTGCCGGAAAACTCGTCAAGGTAAAGGACGGCAAGGTCACGGTCTATGGCGCAAGGGACGGCTTGCCCGAAAACCCGATTTGGGCGTTGTATGCCGACCAACAGGGCAATCTGTGGATCGGAACAGGTATGGGGTTGTGTAGATTCAAAGATGGTGTCGTTACCAGATTCACTACGCTGGACGGCTTGTCGAGCAATTTCATAAAGGCGATACGTGAAGACCGCGAAGGCAGCATATGGGTCGGCACCGGGGACCGCGGGCTGAATCGCTTGACCCGGCAGGTCGTAACGGTCTACTCGGCCCGCGACGGCCTGGCGGACGACAACGTCTACCCGATTCTTGAAGACCGGGCGAGACGCCTGTGGATAGGCTCGACCGGGCTGACGAAGTTCGAGAACGGCATCTTCACCCGGTACACGAAAAAAGACGGTCTACCGACCGACATCGTGCAATCGCTACACGAAGACCGCGAGGGACGTCTGTGGATAGGCGGAATGGGAGGGGTCGCCTGGCTCAAAGACGGTAAGTGCATAAATTTCACCGGCGCGCTCAATCACGTTTTTCATAACATCTGGGACATTCATGAGGACCGGCAGGGGAGCTTCTGGTTCGCAACCGACACCGGGTTGGTGAAGGTCAAACATGGGGTGCGGACCATTTACAAAACCAGTGATTCGAGCTTCGGCAATGATGTGAAGGTCATTTACGAAGATCGGAGCGGCCGCTTGTGGTTTGGTACTTATGGGGGCTCGTCCTTTTGCGTGATGACAATTTCATTCACTTCACTTCGAAAGACGGGCTCGGGAGCGATAAGGTGCGTGCGATTTATGAGGATAGCGACGGGGCGCTCTGGATAGGGACATACGACGGCGGCCTTAGCCGCTTTAAGGATGGGAGATTTACCAGCTACACGACCGAGCAAGGGCTGTACAATAACGGCGCATTTCAGATACTCGAAGATTCAAGAGGCAATTTTTGGATCAGCTGTAATCGAGGCATATACCGTGTCAGCAAACAAGGACTTAACGACTACGCCGATGGGAAAGTCGCGGCCGTCACGTCGGTAGCCTTTGGCAAACAAGATGGCATGATCAACATCGAGTGCAACGGCGGTCGCCAGCCCGCTGGTGTAAAGGCTAGCGACGGCAAGTTCTGGTTTCCAACTCAGCAAGGCATCGCCCTAATCGATCCCGAAACCGTCTCAGTCAATTCAAATCCGCCCATCGTCGTGATTGAAGCCTGCCTGCTCGATCGCGCAAGCATTGATTTTTCTGGCGCAGTCGAGATTGCTCCCGGCAAACAGGACCTCGAAATAAACTACACCGGGCTCAGCTTCATAAGATCCGAGCAAATCCGCTTCAAGTACAGACTTGAGGGACTCGACTCTGACTGGATCGACGCGGGGACTCGGCGCACGGCCTACTACTCTCGCATTCCGCCGGGCTCTTACAGGTTCGTCGTCGTTGCGGCGAACAGCGACGGCATATGGAATATGGAAGGGGCGAGCGTTCAAATGAATGTCTACCCGCCGTTCTGGAACACCTGGTGGTTTATTTTGCTCACGGCAATCAGCGTCGGGGCACTCGTACTGCTCGTATAGAAAGGTCGCGTGTCACGGCTCGAAAAGGCCCGCGGCGCGCAGGAGGCATTTTCCCGACAATTAATCTCTTCGCAGGAAAATGAACGTAAGAGGATCGCCGCCGAATTGCACGACGGGCTGGGGCAGAATCTCTTAATCATCAAAAACCGCGCGCTCATCGCGCTGAACAGAAAGGATGAAACGGCTGCCCAAACCCAACTGGAGGAGATTTCCTCTACGGTTTCAAACGCCCTCGAAGAGGTTCGCAGCATCGCCCGCAACCTCCGCCCGCACCAGCTAGATCGCCTTGGGTTGACTCAAGCCATCAAGTCAATAGTCAATAATGTCTCTAACTCTTCCACGATCGGTTTCGTTTCCGAGATTGATCCTATCGACGGGCTGTTCTCGCCCGAAGCGGAGATCAATCTCTATCGCATCGTCCAGGAAGGGGTCAATAACATCGTCAAGCATTCCGGGGCCACAGAGGCGCTGGTTGCCATTAGGCGGGAGGAGCAGGCACTGCAACTGATCATTCAGGACAACGGTAGCGGCTTTAACTCTGAGTCTGCGGCAGACGCAAACGGGGGCGGCTTCGGTTTGACGGGCATCTCTGAGCGTGCGCGCATGGTTGGCGGGAGAGCATCATTTCACTCGGCGGCCGGTAAAGGCACAACCATAAGCGTCAGACTCGATTTGCCGGACGAGCGAAAGCGGAGGCGCGAGAATGGATCAGAAGGAAGGTAAGATATCGGTGGTGATCGCCGACGACCATCCTATCTTTCGTCAGGGGCTGCGGCAGGTTATCGAAGCTGACGAGCGCATAGTTATAGTCGGCGAGGCGGCAGATGGCGAGACCGCGTTCGATAGGTTGGAGTCTCTAACGCCAGATGTGGCGGTGCTCGACATAGACATGCCCCGAAGAGATGGCTTTGCGCTCGCTCAGGCCGTCAAAGACAAAGGACTTTCCACGCAGGTGATCTTCCTGACAATGTATAAAGAGGAAGATCTCTTCGATCGTGCAGTCGACCTCGGAGTGCTGGGGTACGTGCTCAAAGATAGCGCGGCCACGGAGACCGTTGAGTCGATCAGGGACCGGGAAGCACTATATCAGTCCGGCAATCTCTTCTTACCTGATCAACCGGAACCGCCGCGCCGCCGCGCTCGCCCAGCACAAGCCCGGCCTCAACGACCTGACTCCGACCGAGCGTCGCGTACTGAAACTGATCGCCGAAGAGCAGACAACGCGCGAAATTGCCGGCAAGCTTTTCATCAGCCCTCGCACCGTCGACACTCACCGTTCGGCGTCGCTCAACAATCGGACGGAGACGAGATCCTGTCAATCGCAGGATCAACCCTCATACAAATTAGCGAATCTAGAAAGGAGAAGAGGCAGTCTTTTGCTCTTGAGAATACAATGAAAACAATCCTCGTCAGCTTTATGGTTACAATCACGTTGATGGTCACTCTGTCGCCGGTGTTGCGGGCCCAGGAGGCCGGCAAAAACGGCTCGGACGGCCGTGAGCGTTTGCAAAGAATCATGGACCCGTCGGCGGACATTGAGGAGTTTCGCCGCGAACTCGACGGCTTCTATGCCGATATGCAAGCGTCAATGAACAATCTGTTGGAAAGCGAATTCGCGCGCAATCTGGTTGCGCGCGCCGGGCTCGATCCGCTCGGCCAGTTGACTGAAGCGCGGCAGAAGCTTCCTGCATTGACTGCCCAGGACCTCGGACTCTTAAAGGCGGCCTTCGCCAAAAACCCGAACTGGAGAGAGCTACCAGAGCGTCTAAATTCGCTCCTCCGCCCCGAGGTACGTGAGGGTCTTCAGAAGATGCGCGTATTTGCCGCGGTGACGCCCAGCCCCGTCTCTACACTGCCGGGCGGCGTCACCCCGGACAATTGCAACAACGCATTCAACGCCGATGGCAGTCCGCGCGTCAGCAACACAGACATCTCCATCTCTCAAGCTTTTGTGATCGCCGGGGAAGTTACCATGGAGGCGCTGCCGACGGACGTGTTGTCGTTCGAAGCGCACGCCACTGCTGGGGGAATACTAGGGGGATTGAAGGGGGCTGTCCTGGTGCTTGAAACATTCAAGAACATCTCTGACGACTGCTCCGGCGCCAACTTTGAGAATTACGTCACCGCCAACCTCAACGAGCAGGTCTCGACCCGATCCTCGCAAACGAGCGTCAATAACGTGCAATCCACCGCCAACAGCATAGTCAATAGACTTGACGAGAGGCTCGACGTCACGGTGTCGAGCCGGGCCACTCAAGAAAGCGTCAACGCGGTGCAGCAGAGCGTGAACCTCGCCAACTCGAAGCTCGACATTGCCAACGGCAAGCTCGATCAACTCCTTGCGAACCTTGCGGCATTCCAGGCGCAAAATCTTCGCCTGCAAATCGAGGCCAACATGGCTAATGGGACGGATGACGCCGCTATTGGCCAGTTTGCGCTTCCCGCCGCGCAGTCCGGTTTCCTCGAACTGGCCCGCAGCATTCTTGTAGAGACGATTCAGAAACTGCAGGCCACTGGGCAGGGCATACGCAACGCGCCGACCTATCTCGCCCAGGGTGATCAACAGAAGGCCGCGGGGAGATTCAAGGAAGCTTACGACTCATATGGCCAGGCCTACCGCGCAGCGACCAGACATTGACCGCAAACTGTGAGCCGTACAAGTGGCGCCCGATACCAGAGGGCCCAGAGTTCGCGCAGTGTCGTCTGCATGGTCTCTGGGCCCTCAGTCCGTCTGTCAAGGTTGAGACTCGCGAAGGTGCAATCGAGGCTCATCGGTCGAAAGGGATTTAGAAACCGCTGGCTCAGCGAAGATTCATAACGTAAATCTCGAAGTTGCCGTCCCGGTTGCTCTGAAAGGCCAGCTTTGAACCGTCGGGGGAGAAGGCTGGTTGTCCGTCGATCTTTGGTCCGGCGGTCAAGCGCCTGCGGTTGCCGCCATCCAAATCGATCTGAAAGATATTTGACACGACTAGGAACCTATCAGTGGCAAAGGCGATGCTTGCGCCGTCGGCCGACCAACACGGTCCAAATGTGCTGACAGGGTTCCTTGGTATCATCCTAACGTTGCCGCCATTGGCATCCGCAACGAATATCTGAAGCCAGTGGCGGTTGTTAATTATCTCGATACTGAGGCTGATGAAGGCAACTTTGTTTCCGTCGGGCGACCAGGCGGGAGATGTCGCTCCTGTTTTTGTGAACCTGGTGACATTGGCGCCATCAGCGTCCATCGCGTATATTTCTCGCCTGCCATCCCGGTTGCTGGTAAAGAGAATTCTTCCGTCAGGCGACCATTTCGGAGACATGTCAATCCCCGGGTCGACGGTCAGCCTGGTTTCGTTGCTGCCGTCGGCATTCACCACATAAATCTCCGAGTTTCCCTCTAGCGCGCGCGTGAATGCGATCTGTTTGCCGTCGCGCGACCACGCCGGTAAAGTATCGTCCGCCCCCGAGTTTGTTATTTGAGTGGGCGAGCTTCCATCAGCGTTCATAACATAGATGTGTTGCATGCCGGCGCGATTGCTCGAAAACGCAATCTTGCTTCCGTCGGGAGACCAGTCGGGAGAGAGATCGTCCGCGGGGTCATCGGTGAGCTGGGCCAACTCGCCGTCAACGCTCATGACATATATCTCGAAGTTGCCGTCTCGGTCAGTATTAAAAACAAGCTTGGAGCCGTCGGGCGACCACGCGGGTGCCCCATTGTTTGCTGAGTTGTTGGTCACGCGCTTGAGATTGTTCCCGTCGGCGTCCATAACAAAGATTTGCTCTTTGCCTTGAATGTTCCTGACAAATGCAATTGTGTTTCCGTCGAGTGACCAGGCAGGCGCGCCGTCGTTTTTGTCGTAATCCGGAGTCAGGTTCCGCTGGCCTGTGCCATCGGCGTTCGCCTCGTACACATCGAAGTTGCCGTTCCTTCCGGTCACGAACAGGAACTTCCGCCCGTCAGGCGACCACCTCGGCTCTGCATCAAACTCAGGGTCATCGACTATTCTCCTGACATTGGCGCCGTCGGCATTCATCACGTAGATGTCAAAATTAAACTTATTGATGTTATCGCGATTGCTGGAAAAGGCGATCTGGCTGCCGTCAGGAGACCATGAGGTAGCACTATCAACCGCATTGTTCCTGGTTAGCCGAGTTTGGTTGCCGCCGTCGGCATCCATTACATAAACCTCCATATTCCCGTCTCGCCCGCTATCGAACAGGATCTTGCGGCCATCGGGCGACCACTTCGGACCATAGTCGTCCGCCAGATTGTTGGTGAGTCGCTTGACGTTAGATCCATCAGCGTCCATCACGTAGATTTTGTTCTTGCCGTCGCGGTTGCTCCAAAATGCTATCTTGCTTCCATCGGGGGACCACGCAGGCCCGGCGTCCATCGCGTTGTTGTTGGTCAATCTGACCAGCGTGCTCTTTGCGCGCGACACTGGCGGAGACGGGCGGGGGCGTTTCAGATAAACAAACGTTCCAATGGAGCCGACAAGCAATAGAACAACTGCCGCTGCCGCAGCCAGAGTGGTTTGCCTCTTTCTTCGCTCCGTGTCGCCAGCCGGCGCAAGAACCGCCGCGCCGGCCGCAGACGGCAGCGCCTTGGCCTCCGCGAGCAGGTCTGATCCTTCAAACTCTTCGCTAAAGACCCGAGCAAATGTGTGTTTTTCGATAACCGTGGCTTCCCGATCTACGCCGGGGGGGCCGATTTGCCCTCCATCCGGCACAGATACTTTTAGGGAAGCGATGAACCGGTAACCGCGCTTTGGGATAGTTTCGATGTAGCGCGGCTCGGAAGAATCGTCGCCCAGCGCCTTCCTCAATTCGTGTATGTTGCGCGAGAGGCTGCCCTCTTCGACAAAGCTATCGGGCCACACCTCTTTCAGCAATTGCTCCTTTTCAACTACCTGCACTCCGTGCCGCACGAGCACAAGCAGGGTCTCGAAAGCCTTGGGGGTCAACCGTACGGTCACGCCCTCCTTGAGCAGTATCCGGCTGGCTGCATCCAGCAGGAACGGCCCGAACTCATATAAGTGCCTGTCCGGCAAGATCATAAGGCCTTTAAGAACTCTGTAAGAACTCGGTAAGAGTTTTATCAGCGCAATCTTAAGAAAACCAAAAAGACTTTTGAGAGCGCCCAGGATTATTGTCTGGTGCGTTGGGAGAGGCCGAGGGGGACGTTCTCAAAATCCAACCTCCAAAGTCTCGCCAATTATATTGCCGGCTGGCGATGACAGCAATAAGTCATTCGCTGCGGACAGATTTAGGAGAACGTCGTGTCAAATACGCGCAGGACCGAAAAGACAGTCGAGATCCACGAATTCTATGTCATCAGGACGGCGAGCGGCTCGTTGCCCCCGCTGTGTGTCGAGTGCTCGACGGGCGACGCCATCATGCTTGCGCCCGAACAGGCCGCCGTATTGGCGCACGTACAAATACGAATGATTTATCGCTGGGTCGAAACCGGGGTGATCCACTACAAGGAGACACCCAACGGCTCACTTATCGTGTGTGTCAAATCGCTGCCCGCTACGGGCAATCAGGTCATAGGAGCTAAAGATGAAATCATCAGTACGAACTATTGACGATCGTATTTCGACTGACGCGCGGGCGGGTTCCGTTCCGCGTCGCAGATGGGTTCTAACGCAGGAGGCCTTTGATGGATTGCTGGACTCCCTGGGAGAAGATCGTGAGAGCGCGGGCGAGCGATATCTCGAGATTCGCGGCAACCTGATCAGGTTCTTCCAGTGGCGCGGCAGCCCCTTCCCCGAGGATCACGCCGACGAAACCATCAATCGAATTGCAAAAAGAATCTCTGAGAGTGAAGAGATTCGGAATCCGGCCAGTTACTACCTCGGAGTGGCGCGAATGCTTCTACTCGAGATCAACAGAGAACGCGTCATGCAGCAACAAGCGCTCAGCGAATTGACATGCTCGCTGATCACACCCGATCAGCCTGATGAGTCTGAAGCGCGTATCGATTGTCTGCGAGCCTGCCTGCAACGTCTGTCCTCGGAGAACCGCGAACTGATTCTCCAATACTACAGCGGAGAGAAGAGCGCGAAGATAGATAGCAGGAAGAATTTGAGTCAGCGGCTCGGTATTCCAGTCAATACGCTCAGAATGAGAGCACTTCGAATAAGAGAAAATCTTCAACGATGCGTTGAGAATTGCGAGGAGCAGTGCAACCCGAATTGCGCTAATGGGTCTCTCGGCACGCTTGCTTCGCGGGCGAAAGAAGTTGACCACCGAGATGCCTCTTCAACCTGATGCTTGCTTGAAGATACTTTCTGCGAGACTTGTGGAGGAAGATTATGACTCGTGGAGGAAGATTTTAGAGTAGAAATGGTTGCAAAACAGAAAAAAGAAACCCCTGTCCTGTGATGAATAGGCGATCTCGGCCACTTATGTATAAAGGGACAGACCACTATGAGAGACGATCCTTCGGCCGAAGCTCTGCTTATTCGATACCTGCTGGGCGATCTACCTGAAGAGGAGCAGGTTGAGATAGAGGAGCTCGCCTTCCGAGATCAACAATTCATGCAGACCATCCAAGCCGTCGAAAGCGACTTGATTGATGAGTACGTGCGAGGCGGGCTTTCGGATTGCGAGCGCCGGCAGTTCCAGGGCCGTTTCTTCGCATCCTTGGAGCAAGGCCGAAAAGTGGAGTTCGCCAAAGCTCTCGCAATTGTTATGCTCGAGTGTGGAGGCGATCGACAGAAAGCTTAGAACAGGATCCGAATTCGAGGAATCGTTTCGGGCGGCTACGTGTGTCCTTGCGCCACGGCAGTGCAGAAATGTGACTAAGCGTATAGTTACTTCAAATCCCACACTACGGTCCAGACTAAGTCCGGATCGGGACGCCCCATTCCAGCACTCCTGCACACCAAGTGAGGCCGGCGCCGAACGCTCCAAGCAAGATTCGAGCGCCATCGCCAGGCGCGCGGATGCTAAGCAGGTCAGTCAATGCCAGCAGCACTGAAGCCGCTGCGGTGTTGCCGATTCCACGGATATTTACCAGCCATTTATCCGGTGCGATGCCCGTGCGTTCCTGAAGGCATTCGATGATGCGGAGATTCGCCTGGTGGATCAGCACGCCATCTATTTCGTCGCCGGATAATCCAGCGCGCGAGCAGGCTGAGCGAAGCATTTCGCTGCCCTTCTGAGAGGCAAAACGGAATAACTCTCGGCCGCGCATGGACACTGTCTTTTCGCCGCGCGGGACGCGGAACAGCTCTGCGCCTGCTCCGTCGGACCCGACGACCCAGGAGCGAAGCGCAATGCCCCGCGTCGGCTCGCCTTCGAGCAGCAACGCCACCGCCCCGTCCCCAAACAGTATCCGGGTCCGTGCGTCGTCAACTGCCAGATGCCGCGTGGTAGTGTCGCCGGCAACAAGGAGTACTCGCTCGAAGGTTCCCGCGGCGATGAAACTCAGTGCGGTCAGCAGTCCCACGACCCCGCCCGAACAGGCTGCGTTAACGTCGAATGCCGCAACGGGACCGAGTCCGAGGCTGCTGGCGATAGAGGGAGCAACCGGACACAGTCGATAGTCCGGTGTGAAAGTGGCGCAGATCAGACAGTCAGGTTGAAAAGAGGGCGCGCATTCAAGCGCCTTGCTCGCCGCCGCGACTGTCAGGCTATGGGTGGTTTCGCCGGGCCCGGCGACGCATCTGGCTTTGATTCCGCAGCGGGACTCTATCCAATCGATGTCGACTTCCAACTGGCGCGCGAGATCGTGGTTGGTCAAAATTCCGGAGGGATAAGCAGATCCGAACCCTGCAATTCGAAATCTCGCCTTGCCCAGCGCCGAGTCTCTTTGGCCGGCCATTTCAACGCCTCCTGTAAGCACGCGATGGCGGCGCCTGAAGATCCCACACCAGGCCGCACCATGAGAGCGTTTTCAATATGTAGTGCGAGACATCGATTTCCCACCAGTAAAAGCCCTGCCGCTCCGAAGACGGCGCGTAATGATGATTGTTGTGCCATCCTTCACCTAACGTGATCAGAGCTATCAGAAGGTTGTTACGACTCTCATCCTTAGTAGGGAACCGTCGCGTGCCGAACACGTGCGCCAGTGAGTTGACCACGAATGTTCCGTGGTAAACGAGCACCGTGCTTATGAAAAAGCCCCACACAAGCATCTGAGTCGCGGAGGTATTCATCCCGGGAGCAATCACCCGGAGCAACCGTCCGATCCCCAGGGTGACAACCGCCAATGCCGCCGGTGGTAGCGCGTAGAATCTGTTCAGTACCCGGAGCTCGGGATAAGCGTTGAGGTCCTTGATCAATTGAACGTCAGTCTCGCCGTATTTTCGGCAGAGAAACCACCCGACGTGAGACCACCAGAATCCGTGAACGACCGGCGAATGTACATCGTCCGCGGTATCTGAATATCCGTGGTGTCGTCGATGATGGGCTGCCCACCACAAGGGTCCCTTCTGAGCGGACATCGCGCCAAGGAAACCCAAAACGAACTGAAAGGCGCGGCTGGTCTTAAAGGTGCGGTGCGAAAAATAGCGATGGTAACCCGCGGTGATCCCAAACATTCGGACCGCGTACAGGGTCAGGCAAACCACAACCGCAACCGCGCTGACGCCGGTCCACAGGGGGAGAAGACACGCGATATGCATGCACACGAAGGGCAAGCTCCCCAAAAGATCGAACCGTTCGTCAAGGTCGAGACGCACGAGGAAACCTCCAGGTACGCCGCGCCGCGGTCCACACCCATGCGGCCAGTGGTTTACGGGAACGGGAGAATCGGTCACCGTCAACGTTCTTGCGAGCCCGGGAATCCGCGGGAAGTTCGAGTAGAAGACGATACGCAGTTACATCGTCGCTCGAGAATGAATGGACACAACCCCACAGGTATAGTCGAAAGCGACGATACCAGCGCTCACCCCATCTTGCGACGATCTCGTCTCTGTGACGGTCCAGGTTTTCGGCCCAATGCCTCGTGGTGAGAAGGTAGTTGCGCCGATCGTTCCGAGCGTAGATCAACTCGAAGGGCGTCTTCGCAACTGCTTCGAGATAGTTCGCGAGGTTCATCGGTGTTGTGTTTCCAGGCCACACATGCGAAAGAACAAACGACGAGAACGAGTACTTGACCCTCGAGGCGCACGCGTCAAGAAACACCCGGCCGCCGGGCTTCAACAGTTTTTCATACCGAGCCAGCGTGGCGTCGTAATCCGGCAAGTGCTCGGTGACGCCGAGATTCACAATCGCGTCATACGGCTCTTTCGATTGGTATTCGAGGAAGTGCTCGCGGACAACCTCGCACGGAAGCTGCTCGCGAGCGATCAAGTCGTTGACGTATCGCTCGGACTCGGCGGATATTGTCAGCGAAGTTACACGAACTCCCTGCCTTCCTGCGTGCTGGGTGAAGGCGCCCCACCCCGCGCCGATATCCAACACCCGCCAGCCGGGCTGGATGCCGCATGCTTCGATGGCCGTATCCAGCTTGCGAAGAATCGCGCGATGAAGCGGCTCGTCGGCATCTTCAAAGTATCCGTGCGAGTAGCAGCGGTGTTGCTGGTCGAGAAACAGAAGATAGAAATCGGATTCGTTGTCGTAGTGTTGGCGAATCCACTCCTTATCGCTGTTTATCTGGCCGAAGAGCAAACGCTGTCCGTACGTGGACCATAGACGGAACAGAAAGTGGCGATCTGTGAGACTCTTTCGAAGCTCCAGCGCAGCCACAAGATTGCCTTCGATCGATATGTCGCCATCAAGATAGGCTTCCCCGATTCGCTTTTCATCCAGCGAGCTCATCGCGGCGACCCCGCGCCCGTTGCGTACAGCAACGCGAAATTCGACCCGGCCGTCGCCGATGCGCATTTGCTCGCCGCCTAGCTCCACCTCGAACGCCGTCCCACGTGGCAGGCTCGACGCGAGGGATATCAGCAGCCGCTTTAGTCTGGCGGGCGGTTCATAGCTAGCCGAGCCCACAGTCGAAGTCAGTTCGATATTCTGCATTTATTGATTCTCCTTCGGAATTACTGTCTGCTTAGCCACCGGATTACTTGTTGTTCGAGCCCAGGCGGGCCCGGTTGGCCCAGATCGAGCGTACCGGGGAAGTAGACATGGCCTCCCGGTTCAACCCACGCGACAGAAAGATCTCCGGACGCCTCGGCGATGGCGGGGATTATCGTCTCCGGGGGTACGAGCGGATCGTTCTGGCTGGCCACAAGAAGTGAGGGAACTCTGAGGCAGCGGAGTCTTGGCGCTACACTTTCGCGCTCGTAGTAGTCTTCGACACTGCGATAACCGAAGCGAGTAACCACTGTGAGCGCGTCTCGCTCGCGGCATGACCTCGCACCCGCCACGATCGCCAGGGGGACGTGAACCCGGCCGCGAGCCACGGCAGCTGCGTAGGCTCGGTTAAGACTGCGGAAGATGTGATTCCGATAAGGTGTTCGAGTCGGGTGGTCAAACACGATCGTTGCATGATCCAAGTCCAGAGGCGGGCAGATGGCGGCGGCTGCGCGCACGCGATCATCCAGTTGCTCGATCGCGGCTCGCAACACTATGTGACCGCCGACCGAATAACCAAGGAGTAAAACATGACGATAGCGCGCGATCGCCGGCGCGGCCAGCGCGCCCCACAAGTCCTCCGTGATACCCCCGTGGAAGATATCTTCACCGGAGTAGTCCGCGCCACGAAGCGAGAGTCTTAACGAGGAGAATCCAGCCTGTTCAGCGGCGCGCGCCGCGCTCGCGCAATATGGACTAGAGGCGTTCCCGGACAAGCCATGCACGATCAAGACAATAGTATCCGCGCCTTTCACCTCAGAGAGGAGCCCAGTCAGGCGCACCTGGCCCAAGACCGGGTCCTTTATCATAGTCCGAAAAAGCCGAGCCCGAGGTTCCGCGGGGCGTTTGATGAAGGAGACGATCGCCGGCAGGACTGTCCAGAGATGCCCTGCTAATCGACTAAATCGTCGTCGCGATGGAAGCTTGTTTGCTTCAAATCGCTGAACTGGTTGTTGCGGGGTATCCCTTCGCGCGGCGGCTTTCGTTTTCTTGACTCTCATAACCCATTCCGTCCTGGCTACGGCGAAGAATCCGCCGGCCTGATGAATCCGTCAGGCCGTAGAACTTCGCGTTGTTAACAGCACTTCAAATGGATAGTGGTCAAAACATCAGAAACGTCACACACGGTCTCATGAGTCGGGGGCCCGTGCGTATCAGGTGCTGCATGTTCTTTCTCAACTGCTGGGAGATCCTTTTTTTGGGTTTTTGACCGCCTAGCGTGGACACGAAGCACAACCGTTGCGAACGAATCAAAATCCGGGAATTCTTCCGTGATGCTTTCAAAGCATCCGCCACTTAAATACGAGACAGGATAAGGTGAACCCCACGTTGGGTTCGCTATTTGACCGATCGTCGTTTGTCGGCAGTGTGTAAGAAGATCGCTCGCTGAAAAACACTAAACGAAGGTGTTGCAGGATGTTGGGAAATCAATCGACCATCCGGCAGGCGGCTCCTCCGCTTCAGCCCGTTCAGCCCCACGAGCGAATCTTCGAGCTCGATGTCCTTCGAGGGATTGCGCTCTTCGGTGTGCTGCTCGCATAGGCGCTTTGAAGTCTGGGGAACCCACCGGAGCAAACCTACAGCCAGGCAGATCGCGCAATTGACTGGACGCTGCAATAGGTATTAATTGCGCCGGTGTGCATAGCATTTGACCTTTTCGACAGGGTCACTCCACGTATGGGCGTGCTTCTGGCGCTTGGCGTCTGGTGTTTCCAGGTTCCGGCCAGTGGTTGGTGGCTGACGCGCTTTCGATTCGGTCCAGCGGAGTGGATTTGGCGTTCACTAACGTATGGATGTCCTCAACAGATGCGTACGCCAACGCCGCTTCCATCAAGATCAAAAGCTTTGCGAAATTCTTGTATCGAAGCCGACGAGTTTCAGGAGTTCATCGAATCGCGAATCTGAACGCAACGGGTCAAGCTCCGCGTCTACGAGAATCGTAACAAGCCAGGATACCCAGCGCTCATATGCCTTCTCAAGGTAGAGGAATGACCTGCTCCCGGTCTCCGAGTTGGGCACAGAGGTTCGCTATGGTGGAATAATGGCTCACGCCTTTTTTCTCCGCCTGCTGTAACCCCTCAATCGGACGTTGCCAAATACCTCCAGCCCATTGCGACAATGTTCGGAAGTAAGCCTAGACGAATCGCTCTTGGAGTCGCTCATTACGTACCGAGCGCCATCGAAAGCCCACAAATGGGCGCGCTGGCAGAATGCAACTTCCTGCTTCAATCAGGCGAACACGACGGCAACAACGTAAGCTACCAAGTTGAAAGGGTGCTCCTAACAAGCGCGTTCGAGCACTTACTAAAAGCAAGGCCAGACTATGATGACGTTGCGACAAAGTTCTCCGACGCTCTGCCGGTTAGCAAAAATATTTTGGCAAGCGCGCAACGACGATGCGCATATCGAGGACGAAGGGTGATTCCAATAACCGCCAAGGCGAAAGTAGACGAATTGGACACCTACACAAGGGAGATGCCGTAGCAGGAGGACGCTTGGACTGGGCCTTAGACTCTACCTCTTCTCGCCGGCCGTTCTTGGCTATCGGGCTGGGAACAACAATACCTCTGTCGCTACTTCGGAACCTCTGACGCTTGGTTCGATCTGTTATTCCCTCTAGGACGCGCGTGCTGACTTTCCGCCTCAAGAGGTAGAATAGCTCCGTGCCGCCTATTACGTTTACCCGTCACATCCTGCCCTTCGACAGCCTTTCGCCACAGGACTTCGAGCGGATGTGTCTGTGGCTTGTGCAACGGGAGGGCTTCGAACGGGCTGAGCACCTGGGTACGTCTGGCGGCGAGCACGGACAGGACATCGTAGCCTGGAAGGACGGGAAGCGGGTCGCGTTTCAGTGTAAGAGAACTCAGCGGTTCGGGCCGAGGGCGGCGGACATTGAAGTTCGGAAGCTGAACGCGTTGCCAGACGACCAGAGGCCAGATGAGATCGTATTCGTGCTGTCCTGTTCTGTATCCGCCCAAACCCGAAAGGTAGTTCGCCAATCCTGGGGAAGTGAGGAAGGCTGCCATTTCTGGGTAGGCAGCGAACTGGACGAAAGAGTGAAGCGTTGGCCGGACCTGCTGAGCGAGTTCTTCGGCAGGGGTATCGCCAGGCATGGTCGCCCGTTCATGGCGCCCGACCTGCCGACGACCTACGTGGCACGAAAGACTGAGAATGCCGCAGTCAGATCGCTGATGTTACACGCTGAAGGCGGTCGCCCGGCGGCGATTACGATCGCCTTCCAAGGACCAGGTGGATTCGGAAAAACTACTCTTGCGCAGGCGTTCTGTCACGATGAAGCCGTCATCGAAGCGTTCAGCGACGGCATACTTTGGGCAACTCTCGGCGAGCAACCTGACATTACCGGCGCGCTCGCTCGCCTGTGCTCTGGGATCACAGGTGAGGCGCGTCAGTTCGCCACCTCCGAGGAGGGCTCACTCTTCTTGGCCCGCAGTCTCCATGACCGAGTTTGCCTTCTTGTAATCGACGATGTCTGGAATCAAGCGGATCTTCGTCCGTTTCTCGAAGGCGGCGGCGCGTGTGCGAGATTGGTAACGACTCGCTCGCTTGATGTTTCGGCGCAGTACCCCTGCGTCATGGTTGACGCCATGGAGCCGCTAGAAGCAATGGAGTTATTGCAAGCGAGCCTTCCAAGCCGAGATCACCAACGCGCCGTTCGCGGTTTGGCAGAGCGACTTGGAAGAATGCCTCTTTTGCTTGATTTAGCACGAGGTACTCTGAGGAAGAGACTCGCACAAGGGGAACCGCCAGGCCGAGCCCTCTCATACCTCGAACGGGCGATCACCAAGAATGGTCCAACAGCATTCGACAACAGTAGACCAAGAGAACGCCGTCAAGCCGTGGAGACGAGTGTCGAAGCTAGCCTACATCTCCTGAGCGAGGAAGCGCGCAGGCGCCTCTTCGAGCTCGGGATCTTCAGAGCAGATATAAGCATACCGATGTCGGCTTTGACCGCACTTTGGCACCTCCCTGACACCTTTGTAGCGGAGGAACTTGCCCAAGAGCGAGGTGACCTAGCGCTGATCCGGTTGAACCTTAAGACGGATGCGGCGGTCACAATCCACGCCGTGCTCCGCGACTACTACGAGGAACAACTAGACGAGCCGATGCGCTGCCACAACCGACTGATAAAGGGTTGGGGCGACTTGCGAGTCCTGCCGGACGACTTCGCTTGGCGCTGGGTAGGATTCCATCTTCTACGAGCCGGCGAGGGCAGTAAGATACGCGAACTACTAATTGACCCAAGTTGGATACGGGAGAAGGTGAGCCGTACGGGCGTTGCGGCTCTGGTAGCAGACTGCACAGAGCTTTCAAAGGACCCACAGATTCGACTTCTGGGCGAAGCTCTTCGGCTCTCAGCGGGGACGCTAACGAGTCACCCTGAGCAGTTGACGACGCAGCTTTATGCACGAATGTTTCCAGATCCTGCGATGCAGGGTAGGCTAGATGCCGAGGCGCGCTCGGTGTGGTTGAAGAGCCGCTTCCCATCGCTGCAGCAGGTTGGCGGGGCTATGGAGGGTAAGCTCCGGTACTCTGCGCTTCATGTGGCGGTTTGCGCTGATGCGAGCGTTGCGGCCATCGGCAGCGACGGATACGCAGTTGCGATCTGGAACCTTGATGCGCCAGGCGACCCGCGAAAGCTTGCGGGCACGGCTGACTACGAAACCGTAGTCGCAATGAGTGACGATGGGACATGTCTTTATTTGGGCAACTCAAGTGCTCCATGTAGCGAGTGGTCACTGAAGAGCAACGAACGAACTCGGTTGTTCGTCCCGGCTGAGTCCGCGTGTTCCCTTGCCTTAAGTCGAGACGGTCAATATCTGGCGACGGGTACGGACTCTGGCGAGATTCGTGTCCGAGATACGATTAATGGTGACGTTATCTTTCACCAATCTCGTCCCGATATAGTGCGCAGAATTGCGCTTGCTGGGTCTGGCTCTCATCTGTCGGTTGTCTTCGGTCAGTACGGATCAGGATCTGTCATCGCCGACGAACTTGAAGTCTGGAACGTCTCGACAGGTGAAGCAATAGCCACACTCAGAGCCAGAGACGAAGAGCTTTACATCTCTGGATTCGCGGTCTGCGGATTTTCGCAAGCCATCATCGTTGCGCTCACGCCCTTGTCGTCCCCGCCCATAAGGAATTGGCTAGAGCGCTGGTCTTTTAGCGGCAATGATTTGCGTGAACGTCTTCCCGGAACGTGGTGGAACGGTACTAAGGAGAGTTGTCCCCTTGTTGTTTCGCGCGATGGCCGATACCTAGTGGCTCCGACGGACTCAGGCGTGGTCGGTGTATGGCGATTACGCGGAAAAGGCAAATCGGTACAGTTAGGTGAACATCGACTGCACAGCGATGGCCTGTACGATCTCGCGTTGTCGGCGAATGGCCGGCGGCTTGTTACAGTGTCCGAGGACGGCCTTGTTAAGGTTTGGAATTTCGAGCGACTTGCTCGGGCGGGAGAAGTAAGTGAGTCGAAGGGCGATGACACGAACGTTGGGTGTTGCTTCGAGATCGCAAGTGGCACCAAGCGTTCACTGATGGGGCAACTGATCTGGGTGCAACGCATTTCGCTCTCTACTGAGAGCCAGACCCTTCTGTCGGCCGGTAGGGAGAACAGAAAAAACGTAGTGTGCGTTTGGGATGCAAGGACGTCGCGTAAGTTGGGTCTTTTTAGCGGGCACCACGCGCAGGTACTGGATGTCCTGGTGTCCAAGTGTGGAGGGAAGGCTCTCTCGGGGTCCGAAGATGGTGCGATTCTCTATTGGAATGTTGAAAACCAAAGTACGGTTGCGGTTCTTGAGGGTCATCAGGCAGCGGTAACGACGTTGGCGGCGGAATTCGACCGACATACCGCTGTGTCTGGCTCCATTGACGGGACGGTCCGGCTCTGGGACTTGGCTGACCCAACGAAGAAGCGTCGGTTGTGGGAGGGGCAGGCGAAAGTTTGGAGTGTTGCAATGTCCAGTGATAGAAACTTGCGAGGCACGCATGTCCTCGCCGGGTTCGACGATGGTAGCGTCCGATGTTGGAACATTGGAGGATGTCTTCTCTGGAGTCAGAGCGAGGGTGCGTCGGCCGTTTCGTGCGTGAGCTACGGGCCAGCTAGTAGAGAAGTGATCTCCGTTCGGCAAGACGTTGTTGAGATACGAGACGCAACAACCGGTGAGCTGAATCGTTGTCTTCATCAGGCCGAAGGAGTGCGCGCGGTAACGCCCATTCGAGGCACGACTTGGATCTGCACCGCGAGCGGGGACGGTCAATTGGAGATTTGGGACATAAGGACAATGAAGCTCGTCTGTTCGACTAGGTGCGATGGCGAGCTGCGAGATTGCGATGTCGCCGTGATAGAGAGCGGCATTCTCGTGGCGGCAAGCGAAGAAACGGGTCCCATCCACCTCTTTGACGTCATAGGCGGCGGCTTCGTTCCGGTGCCGTAGCTGGCAGCGGGCTTAAGTTTCACGAGGAGTTCGACCCTTTTCCCATCCTGCACGCTTAATTTCTTGCAACCCAGCTCACATCTGCAACGTCTCAGAATCGAACGCTTCTTTGATCATTCCGTTTCACACTTCGCTGTAGAGGAGGCAAGATGTTGAGCACAATGTTGGATGTGATCTTTCTCAGATTGCGGGTCAAGGGCTTGCGAAAGTCTATTGCGGTGAGCGACAAGCTCCCCGCGCGCGCGTGGGCTGCCCTTGCGGTCGTTTTCTTTTTGTTGCTTTGTATGTCCTTCGGCTTTTTGCTGAACGACCAAAGTTCACCCACATCAAAAACACTGGTATTGCTGACGGATCAATCCGAGAGTGCTCAATTCGCCGAGCGATGGAAGACCGCCTATTTTCCCTCAGGGGAATACTTTGGAGTGGTAACTCCACGCGTCAATGAGATTACACCTACTTCAGCAGCGCCGCACGCAATGTTTACCCTCAGTGCTAACGGACCGCAGAGTGTTGTGCCTGGACAGACCGTTACCATCACGTTCACAACTGGGGGTACTACTGGGTTTTCGTCGGCTTTGACAGTCGCTTTCCTTCACCTTGACGGTTTCAGGTCTCGTGTTCATCTAGGGTCAGATTACCAGTGGCCGACTAATGGCACTAACGATCACCTACACATGAGTCTTTTCTCCAACCGAGCGACCGCTGACACCCAGAACGTCTACTACATCCAGGCCGCGCCCGAGCAACAGAAATCCGACACCAACATGCCGCTTTGGATTGCAACTATCGTGAATGCTCTTGGTACGCTGACTTCAAGTTATTTCCTCCGAATCAGCAATCGGCGCCAGGAGAAGCAGTTTCAACTTCAGGAGTTGGAGACCCGACTCAAGCTGAAAGAGATGGAATTGAAGATAATGCAGCTCCAACTCGAGCTTGATCGGGCAAAGTCTCAACCGCTCATCGTGCCCGCGTGAGTTCCAAGTGCCCAAAGAGAAAACCCGGCGAAGCCTTTGGAGCCTCGCCGGGCTGTGACTGTGACGATTCCCGAAAGAACCGTTCAGCCGAACACGATAATATCGTACATCAAATTGGGGTGAGATGGTGGGTACCCGCCCGCTAATTTGGGGGAAAATATACTTGACTCATCACGCGCCGGGACCGATAATCGGGCCTTGGGGCATGAGTCTGAGGTTGTAGATTGGAACTGCCTCGGTCTCTCGCCCTGCTTCGGTGATACTGTGGCATTTCTGGCATCCTACTTTGATGAAAGCTATAAGGGCAAGTCTGACCTTGTCATTGCTGGCTTTGTGTCGTCAATTGACCGCTGGGCTACGTTCGCTTCCCGCTGGAAAAGGGTGCTTGATGAAAACAAGCTCCCGTACTTTCGGTTTTCCGAGTTTAAGAGCCCGCGTTCAATCAAACATCTTTCGATGCCAGCGCGCCAGAGGATTTTGGATTCGCTCATTGACATCACTCTGGAGTGCGCAAGTCTAGCAGTCTCACGCAGAATCTCGCCGCGCGAATACGAGTCACTCACAACACCAAAGTTCCGCAGTGCGTTTGGGAGCGCTTATACCACTGCCGTCCAGGGTTGTATTCAAGGCGTTGCCTTCCATCTTGCAGAACAGGATTCCGACTACGAAGAGTTGAGCGTCTTTCTTGAGGACGGGCACCCTAATGCAGTGCAGGCTATTGAGTCGCTCCTTGGCTTCAAGCGGAAGTTTGCGCCGGTAGACATGACCACATTAAACGCAGATCACGTCATCGACACTGGAGGACGAGACGCACCGTTGGTCAGGCTTGGGACAATAGCTGTCGGCGGTAAGACTAAGATGCTCCCCTTACAAGCTGCCGATATGCTCGCTCACAGCGTCTTTAATCCGAGTGGCGATCTTACGCGCATTGTCCTAGAACGCGTGCGCGAGCGGCTCCCATTCCATGAAGGAAACTGGACGAGCGAAGTCATCCAGCAGACGATAGAGAACATCTCCATTCTTGAGCAGCATCGCATTCGAGGTCGTAAGCAACCGCACGAAATGAGCCGCCTCTTGGGTAATGTAGGAATCAAGATGAGCGTCCGAGACGATGGTGTGGTTCTGATGGACACGCGGCAGCAGAAAGAAATCACTCGCGAGGAGTTTAGGAAGATGATGAGCCGCTATCCGGGATCAGAAGTTATCATGGAGTTGAAACAACCGGATGAAGATGCTTGAGGATTCAGTACGTTCTTGAAGAACCGAAGCCAGCCGAGTAAAAAGGGGAACTATGAGAGTCAATATCTACTCTGAAGAAATCACGAAGCGCGTTGAGATTAAAACGGAAGTGAGGGAAGGCACCGCATTTACGGTGCTTCGTTTCTACCTAGAGCTTCCTGCTACCGTCGATGGCCAACAGTAATAAGGGGCCATTTATCCACCGACCGGGTGATGACGATTCCAGCGCAGTGACTTTTTGGTCTACAGGTGATTTACGAACCCTCTTTCGCAATGCACTTGAACTCTTGGACAAACATTATGAAGCAAAGAACTCAGGAGAAGGCGAACAGTCATGAAGGCGTATTCTGGCTACTTGCGGCGTGAAGGCTTTCGCCGTTTTGCAGTGCGGCTAGGACCACGTTCGAGCGCATTCTTCGTTCTTGCGATTGCTTCGGACAACACAGCAAGCGTGTCCTCCTTGACCGGGAAGTCATCACCGAGGGACACCTGAAAGAGAATCATGCACGCTCTATATATGTTGGTGAAGGGGAACCGTCAGTCGTAGCGCATCCTCAAGGCACCAAGCAACTCGTGTTGCCCCTTCCTCGCCGCTCTCGATTTCGATAAGTAGGCGATTCCAGAGCTTGGCCGCACACTCAGCTTTGTTTGCGTCGTCCCTGAACAGTGGCGCTAGAAGATCAAGCCAAGCTCTGCCATCGGGCCATGAAGCAGGTTTTAGTGGGTCGCGTTTCATGGTGTATCCTCTATGGTGAACAAACTTCGGGGGCGGCAATATTACTATGATGTGTGGGGTGGGTCAATGCTAAGAAATGGGCGGCTGCCCTTTGCACATTGGGCAAAGTTCTGGCGTTGGATTGCAGGTGAATACAAACATGAGTGTGGTGGGTGGAAACGGCGCTAGTCGTGTTAGTACGCGATTTGATACGTTCGGCGGAATGCTCAGGATACTTATCCGAGAAACCGCCATCAGGGAGGGGATCGAAAACCCAAACGCCCTTGCTCAGGCTACGGGCTTGCCATATGAGACGTGTAGGCGGCTCTGGCGAGAAGATGCAACGCGGATCGACCTAGTGACGATTGAGGTTCTCTGCAACACGTTGAAGGTACGGCCGGGGCAGTTATTCGATTACGAACCCGAGACGGATCGACCGAAGCGAAAGAGAACCGCCAGAAGCCGCAAGAAGACCTAAGCTAAGGCCAAAGAGAGTCACAACCCGGAGCCAGAATCAATGAAGGCGAGTATTCACACGGCTAAAGATCCATTCCTAGAAAGAAAGAAGAGCAAAGGCCAGACGCTAGAAGTTTCGAGAGGTCCAATAACGAGTATAAGAGCGCTAAGCAAAGGTAACGAAGTCGCATCACTGGAGATTACAGCTACTCGCTCACACAGGCGCGGAACAGGTGAACGAGAGGGAAAGTCCCAATTTTATGATGACAAGCTCACACTACAGCTTGAACCTAGAGACCTGAACGAAATTCTAACAGCAGCCATAAAACATGGGCTGATTAGTGTTCAGTTCAAGCAAAGAGCGGACGATGAGGAGTTATGTCAAAAGAGTTTGATGCGTTCACGAAACTGGTAGACCGGGTGCTGGCAGTTCCGCATTCGGTCATCAAAAAGCGTGTTGAAAAACATCGGAAGCAGGCAGAGAAGAATCCGAACAAGCGCGGGCCGAAGCCGAAGGCTTAAGGCTTCCGCTTCCCGCGCTTCAAACGGCCCACTGTATTAGTGGCTCGTTTCTCCTCTCTTGCCGGTGACTTCTGCATAGGTGAGGCGCTTGCCGACGATCCGAGAAACGGCGAGGTTAAAGCGGTCGCTGTCATTCATGTTCTTCCGGTTGTTGTAGCGGAAGCATTTGCTCATCGAGGTAGCGAAACAGATGGAACGGTTCGACCGAAACATAGGTGCCCTTGAGCCCGCGCTTCAACAGGCTCCAAAAGTTTTCCATTTCGTTTGTATGAATCTGGCCGTCAACATATTTCACGGCGTGGTCAATAACCTGATGAACGTACTCCGCGCTGAGTCCTTTGTAGGAAAGCAGCGCATCGCTGTAGATCGAGGAGCCCGCCGCGACGTGCTTTCTGACTTCGCCTTGAAGCGTCTCCCGGTTGCGGCTCGGAACAACGCTGGCCCGAACCGACCCGCCGCGCTCAACGATGCCCATCACAATCGCCTTGTCCTTGCCGCCAGTCCCGGTGATTCGTCGGGCGTGTTTCTCAGGGTGCATGTTTCGGGCTTTGCCGCCGATGAAAGTCTCATCAACTTCGACGTGGCCGGAGAGCTTGCCCGCGTTCTCATCCTGAAGCGCGAGTCGGATACGCTGGAGCATGAACCACGCGGTCTTTTGAGTAACCTTGAGGCCGCGATGAATCTCCCAAGAGCTAACGCCGTTCTTGGAATTGGCGAGCAGCCACATTGCGCAGAGCCACTTGTCGAGGCCAATAGGCGAGTCCTCAAAGATCGTTCCCACCTTGACGCTGAACTGTGCGCGAGGATGGCGAGTCTTGCACTGCCACACGCGGCGCGACGGTACAAAGCTAACTTTGTCAGAGCCGCAGTTCGGGCATACAACGCCGTTCGGCCAGCGGCGGGCGACTATGTAGGCAAGGCAATTGTCAGGGTTGGAAAAGTAGATAATCGCTTCTTGAAGTGTTTTTGGCTCGTTCTCTTCGTTTCTCATTACCGCATTCTAGCGGAGATAGCTTGATGAGTCAAGTATATTTTTAGCCTGATTTGGCACACGGGACAGGACAAAACGGGCTCTTAACCCCTCCCCTCGAATGTACCAGCGAAGTAGCAGAAGGCGGAAGTCACACTCCAGTCACACAAAAGGGCAAAACAAGCCGAAAGAGTGGTAAATGATCGAAACCGTTAGCTGCATCCACGGAAGGTTTGAAGTGTGGCTGGGAGGCAGGGATTCGAACCCCGATAAGCAGAGTCAGAGTCTGCTGTCCTACCGTTGAACGACCTCCCAGCAAACGCCCAAACTATATCGGCCCGCGGATTTTTTTGTCAAGTTTTGAGCCCGCTGACGACAGTGTGATTCGAAGTGCGACTCGAATACAGCAACGCTTAGCAAAGAAGGATTCGTGGGAGGCTCGGAATCTGATTAACACCTCGCTGAAGTGAGGTGTTAGTGGAAAAAATACCGAGACATCCCTGTTCTGATTACGCTCACGGTTTTTCCCGGTTGCCGATCGTCTTGCGCGCGCTGACCACCGTTTAGATGGGCGCCGCATACCCGCCGCTCTGCTTCGCGTTTCTCCCGACCTTTGCTAATGTATTGCTTCGCGAAACTACCTTGCTTCCAATAACGGCCGATCTAAATTGAAATGGCGAAGAAGCGAACGTCTGCCGGTCATTCAGGTCACCAGCACGACGGCAAGGGTCTCAGGATCATCGCCGTCTTCAAGCTCGTCAAGGGCCTGCTACTCGTCGCTGTAGGGGTGGGCGCAATCAAGCTTCTTCATAAAGACGTGTCGGAGCTCGCAACCAATTGGATAGCTGCGATCAGGGTCGATCCCGACAATCGACTGGTTCACGGATTGATCGCCAAGCTCGGCTTGATGAACGATCACAAGCTCGAAGAGTTAAGCGTCGGCTCGTTCTTCTACGCCGCGTTGCTGCTCACGGAAGGCGTTGGACTCTGGCTGAAGAAGCGATGGGCGGAATACTTCACGATAATAGTCACGTGTTCGCTGATCCCGCTGGAGCTCTACGAAATCGCGAAGCGAGTCACGTTCACCCGGATCGCGGTGCTTGTGGTGAACGTGGCAATCGTCTGGTATCTGTTTGCCCAGTTGCGAAAGCGTCCAGGAGGCTCCTCATGACTTGTCTAAGAAAGCTGATCATTCTTACTTGCGTGGTATCGCTCGCTCAGCCCATGGCGAGCCCGGCGATTCCATCATCGCAGGGCGCCAAGGCAGCGGTCGACTCTGTTGCGAGCTTCGCCGAGCCGGCGCTGTCCCCGGATCGCTCGGAGATAGCGTTCGTTTCGGGCGGGGACATCTGGACGGTGGCCGCAGCCGGCGGCGAAGCCAGGCTGCTTGTCTCTCATCCAGCTAACGAATCGCGGCCGCTTTATTCGCCTGACGGCCGCAAGCTCGCGCTCATATCGAATCGGACCGGAAACGGCGATATCTACGTGCTCAGCTTTGACACCGGCGATCTTAAGCGGCTGACCTTCGATGATGGCAACGATCAGCTTGACGCGTGGTCGCGAGACGGGCGGTGGCTCTACTTCTCCTCTTCGAGCCGCGATATTTCCGGGATGAACGATTTGTTCCGCGTGAACGCCGACGGCGGAACGCCGATGCAGGTCAGCGCCGACCGCTATGCGAGCGAATACTTTTCGGCCCCTTCGCCGGATGGGAAGACCCTGGCTTTCACCGGGCGCGGCATCGCGTCGGGGCAGTGGTGGCGAAAGGGTCACTCGCATCTGGATGAATGCGAGATATGGCTGATGCGAGACGCGGCGACCCCGAGTTACGAACAAATCACCGAGGGCGGCGCGAAAGAGATGTGGCCGATGTGGAGCGCGGACGGCACGAGCATCTTCTACGTCTCGGATCGAAGCGGTGCGCAGAATATCTGGAGCGCATCAGTGAAGAGCTTCGCGCCGGGTAACAACACGGAGTCACCACAGCGGCGCAAAGAACACGGAGGAAGCGCCGAGGCGAGGCAGGTCACCAGGTTCAAAGACGGGCGCGTGCTGTGGCCGAACATTTCTTACGATGGGAAGGCGATCGTCTTCGAGCGTAACTTCGCGATCTGGAAACTCGACACCGCTTCTGGTCAGGCGAGCGAAGTGCCGATCACTCGGCGAGGAGCGCCAGTTGGACCATCGGTTGAACACTTGAGACTCACGGACCAGATCCAGGAACTCGCGCTTTCACCTGACGGCAAGAAGGTCGCGTTCGTAGTGCGAGGAGAAGTCTTCGCGGCTTCCGCGAAAGATGGCGGCGACGCCGCGCGAGTCACCAACACACCGCATAATGAATCGCAGGTCGCGTGGGCTCCCGACAGCCGCAAGTTGGCGTACGTGTCCGACCGCGATGGCCCGCCGCACGTTTATCTATACGACTTCACATCGAACACAGAGACGCAGCTCACGCGCGACGCTGCGGGTGATGCGGCTCCGAGTTTTTCGCCTGATGGAAAGTGGCTCGCATTCGAGCGAGACGCGCGAGAGCTTCGGGTGATCGATCTCGACTCAAAACAAGAACGGCTGCTGGCAAGCGGCGCGTTCAGTCGGCCGCCGCTGAGCTCAAGCCGTGCGTTCGTTTGGTCGCCGGACAACAAGTGGATCGCATTCACTTCAACCAGCGGCAAGTCGTCTACGAATGTGTTGTTGGTTCCCGCGGCTGGGGGCGAAGCAAAACAGATCAGCTTCCTGGCAAACGTTTTCAACAACACCGTCTCGTGGAGCCCCGACGGCACGTTCATTCTGTTCGACACTGCTCAGCGGACAGAAGACAGTCAGATCGCACGCGTTGATTTGATACCTCGCACGCCACGCTTCCGCGAGGATCAGTTCCGCGATCTGTTCAAAGAGGAATCACCGCGGCCGTCGCGAACGGACCAACCTCCTCAGGAGAACCGGCAGGCTCAGAGCGAAACGCAGATCGCGCCCGCGGCGGCGAATGCCAGCGATCGGAGGCAACCGCTCAAGCCCGTCGAGATCGTTTTCGACGACATCAAGAAGCGCCTCAGTCTGCTGCCCGTTGGAGTCGATGCCGGAAATCAAGAGATCAGCCCGGACGGCAAGTGGCTTTTGATGATCGCCGGCGCGGCAGGACAACAGAATTTGTACATTTACTCGCTGGACGAGCTTGCGAGGGAACCGGCGGTGGCTCGGCAATTGACCTCGACTCCGGGCTTCAAACGCCACGCCCAGTTCTCGCCCGACAGCAAGGAGGTCTTTTATCTGGAGCAGGGCCGCATCAACGTGGTGGCAGTGGACTCGCGAACTCCACGTCCGCTTGCGGTCAACGCGGAGATGGACGTGGACTTCGCGCGTGAGAAGATCGAAGTCTTCAATCAAGCATGGAGCTACCTGCGCGACGGGTTTTACGATCCGGCATTTCACGGCATCGACTGGCAAGCCGTGCGAGCCGAGTACGCACCGCGCGTAGCCGGCGCTCGCACACCTGATGAAATGCGAAGGCTGCTTTCGCTGATGGTCGGTGAGTTGAACGCATCGCACTCGGGAGTATCAGCGCCCTTCTCCGCCAATCAAGCTTCGACCGGAAAGCTTGGGCTTCGATTCGATCGAGCCGAATACGAAAGCGCCGGCCGCCTGCGTGTAACCGAAGTCCTTCCGCTCGGCCCGGGTGCGCTCGCCGGCGTCAAAACCGGCGAGTACCTGCTTGCAATCGACGGCGCGCAAATCGGAGCGCGCATCAACGTCGATGAATTGCTCAGCTTCAAGATAGCGAAGCGCGTTTCGCTGACTGTCTCGGCATCGAGCGATGGCGCGAACAAACGGGAGGTCGCGGTGAGGCCGGTGAACACGGCGACCGAGAAAGGATTGCTCTACCGCAAGTGGGTTGAGGAGAAGCGCGAATTGGTGACGAAGATCAGCGGAGGGCGGCTGGGCTACGTTCACATGTTCGATATGGGATCGGGTTCCCTGTCGCAACTGTTCGTCGATCTGGATACCGAGAATCACTCGCGCGAAGGAGTGGTTGTCGATGTTCGAAACAACAATGGCGGCTTTGTGAATGCGTACGCGATCGATGTGCTCGCACGGCGAGGCTACATGACCATGACCCGGCGCGGATTCCCTTCGGCTCCCGCGCGAACGGTGCTGGGTCAGCGAGCGCTCGAAGCGCCGACGATTCTGGTGACCAATCAACATTCGCTCTCGGATGCGGAAGACTTCACTGAAGGCTATCGCGCGTTGAAGCTGGGCAAGGTTGTCGGCGAGCCAACCGCCGGCTGGATCATCTACACTTCGAGCGCAACTTTGATCGACGGCACGAGCATTCGTCTGCCATTCATCAAGATCACTACGAGCGACGGGAAGCTGATGGAATTGGCCCCACGGCCGGTTGACGTGCGGGTGGTGCGGCCGATCGGTGAGAGCTACACCGGGCACGATGTGCAGCTTGAGACCGCAGTGCGGGAGTTATTGAAGCAGATTGGTAATAATCATCAGTGAAGAAGCAACATAGACTTTACGGCTCTTGCAAAACCCCCAACTTCAGTTGGAGGATCTTTCATTTCTACCTACGGACATCACTGAGCTTCCTCTCCGCCGATTTTTAGCTCCTCTCCCGCGCGCCACTCGCGGCGCGAGTGGCGCCGCGGAAGAGGAGAGGACCAGACCGGACAATCGTCACCCGCAACTCGTAGGCTGAACTTAACGATCCCCCAACTGAAGTTGGGGGTTTTTGTAAGAGGCTCTAAAGTCTATGCTACGTAGCTCACAGAGTCGTCACAAGCAGACTCGACCGCAGGCCGCCGCTGATCACGCGGATGCGATTGAAGCCGCTGTGAAGATTCAACGACGCGAGCGGAGCGGTGATTGTAAGCTTCTTGCCCGTCGGCGCCACGCTGACGCTCCCGGGCGGCGGGGTCACGGCGACCCCATTGATCTCAACCTGGGCGTCACTCGTCAGCCGCTTGCCTCTTATTAGCAACCTGCTCCCGTCATAAGAAGCCTCGATCAGCCTTACAGCGCCCGGATCTCCGCCGCTGAAATCAGCGGTTACCGACGAGCTGGGGTTGCCACGGCTGTCGATCAACACCACGCTGATCTGTGTCGCCTCGGCGAGACCGCCCATTCCGGTAAACCTCAGCCGAAGCGCTATTGTCTTGGTTATGCCAAAGTCCCCGGCGAAGGGAGCGGTTTGCGCAACCAGGTTCCCCTTCTGGTTGAGGAATTTTGCTTCGACCTGCACGACGTCGCCATCGGCGTCGGCGGCCGCGCCCGTGAGCGTCAGCACGTCGCCGTTTAAGTCCGCCGCAAGCGTTGTTATCGAAGGACTGTTGTTGCCTATAGGTTTTAGCGTGTAGCCGAAGAGATCGAGCGCCGTCAGGTCGTTGAACGTAAGCGTTTGATGTGCTCCGATCGGAATAGTCGGATCCATTATTCCTATGCGTTGCCCCACGATCGAATCGTCGCGCCAGTGGCTCGGTTGAAGCCCATCGCCAAACGAGCCATCAGGCCGTCCAGTCGATAGCTGAAGCTCAGAGCTCCCTTCAAAGAAGACCTGCGCCCCGCCAGAGGAGAGTATTCGATCCGCTGTCCTGAGCTCGTCCATCGACGCGCCCGGGCGGAGCCTGAATAGGTCCCACACCGTTACCGCCAGATCACACTTAGGATTAATTTCTCGCTGACCGACCGCCGAGACGAATCCGAGAATGTGCCCCATCTCGTGGGTGACCACCGCTTCGAAGTCATACTTGCCCGGATCGATTCCATCGCTCGAATCGAAGTCGAAATCCATCGCCGAGTTGAACCCAATCGCCGGCGGCGGTCCGAAGCCTGGCGGGTCGAATGTTGGATCCGAACCAATCAAACCGAGTGTGCGATACACCGCGGAAGGCGCGAGAATACTGGTAGTCTCGCCAAGGTCCGTCGGCACCGGCGTAAAATTTGGCAGCGCGTTGTAGAGCGAACTTTCGTGGGCGTTGGTTGCGGACTCCATCAACCGGCCGAGCACCCTAAAGTAGTGATCCAACCCGATAAGCATCTGAGGATTGGAGATCCCGATTACGCCTTGCGGAAACGCATTGCCGAACCACGTCGGCCCGAAACCGACATCGATGATGACCGTGGTCGGAGTCTGAACCCGCGAAGCCCATAGATCCGCGGCTCGCAAGAACGCAGCCTTCGCCTGGTGATTCGCGTCAAGCTCCGGCGTGGCCCGTAGGATTATCTGCAAACCGCCGTCGCTTTGCGGACTGAGAGCAGTTATCGAGCGAAGCTGCTGACTCACGTCGCGGCGGGCAATCGCCATCGATTCCGTGGGCGTCGAATTGCGGCAGCCGGCTGCGCCATTGGTCTGATACATCACGCAGCTTGATATTTCGGGCGCTCCGGTAAGAGGGGCGAAGCTCTGAGTGGAAGCGCCTCCCGGACTATTTGATTCTGCACGTGAAATCAGAGTGCCGTTGTTGGCCAGCGATACAAGAGCAATAACGAGTATGCACAATGCAATGCGACACGAATACAGTTTGAATAGGATGGTATGCGGCATGCCTGTTCACCTCCACAGATGAGTTCAGCAGTCACGGGTCTTAAAGACCGGGATTTGTTTGTTCTGAAGGGAGATGTAAGTTCCCTCTACACCGGCACTTAGGGGCATCGCAAAGGTGTGATCGCGCCTCGCGATTACGAGCCGCATCTACACTAGGATATAGCAAAACGCCGCACAAACAATAGTTTTCTTAGCAGCATCATTCGGAAGAACCGGAGAGGGAACGGAAACCATCAACGCTTGCCAGTGCAGCGTTTGCAAAGTAGCATTGCTGCGAACTCAAAAGGGAGGACCGGATGCCGTTGCGGTTGTTGTTGAGTTGCTATCAGAAGTCTCACCATCGCCCGATTCGCGTCTTTCGGCGCGCGCTCATAGCGTTGCTGATCATGCTGGCCTGTCTTGCTTTGGGCTGCACCGAAGCATCCAGAGGAACCAACGCAAACTCGACGGGATCAACGTCAAAACCAGGTGGCAGCGGTAACGCGAACGCCGACTCACGTCCGGCAAACAGCCAGTCCACGACTATCGACATCAAGGTGCCCGAACGTTATAGCGTGGCGATGACGATCAGCACTCAAGGTACCACCTCTGGAGCCCCCGCCCCAATGTTGACGCAGCAACTCAGCCTCGCCAAAGTGGGAGCTGATCGACGGTGGACATTCGTACTCCCCGCGCCACTGAGTCAAATCGTGTACCTGGAAAAATCAGGCTTGAAGTACCTGGTTCTGTTTGAGAGCAAACAATACGTCGAGCTTACGCCGGACGCGATCGGGTTCCAGTTGGGTAGCGTCTTGACCCCGAACTCAATTGCCGAGCGCCTGGGATCGCGCCAGTATGAAAAGCTCGGTCTCGAGCCGGTGAACGGACGCACTGCGGTCAAGTATCGGGTAACCAGGGCGGCGGACACTTCAACGCAGATCGATGGTGTGATCTTTGTGGATCAGGAAACCGGTTTACCGCTTCGCTCTGAGCTGAACACGGTCGCGACGGCAACAAAGTCGCGCGTGATTGTCGAAGTGCGTGATGTTCAGCTCAATCCCGATCCCGCGCAGTTCGATGTGCCTGCCGGGATGAAGAAGGTCACACAGCAGGAAGCAAGGCGGCAGGTTGAGAGCTTCGCGAGCGCTCTTCGCCCTTTCGCGGATATCATAAGCGGGACACCGTCCGCGCCAGTCGCCCGGGCTAATCAATCGGCTGCCAACAAGAATGCCAGCAGGAGCGGACGGTGACGGCGGCGCAAAGGCCTCGCCTACGCGAATAGCTGAACCCGCTAAGATAAGAACGAATCTGCACCGCCCTTCAGGGTAAGAGATATGAAGAACAGGTTGCGATTCTGCACAGCACGGATGCTCGCCATACTCGTACTCTCGTGTATGGCGTTCGCGCTCGCGAGCTGCAAGGGCGCGGGCGGTGGAGCCAGTCAACTGACTCTGGCCGTTAACTCAGGCGTCGAAGGCGATGCGCTTAAGCAGGCCGCTCGCGACTACGAAGTTCTCACGGGCGTTCACGTCAACATAGCGGAGTTCCCCTACGACAACCTTTTCGAGAAGGAACTGATCGACCTCACCGCTGCGACCGGCGCTTACGACCTGATCATGCTTGATGACCCCTGGTTCCCACGATTCGCAACCGAGCACGTCCTTACTGACCTGACTCCGCTCTATCAAAAGCGCGGACAGGCGGGACCCGATGGAGACTTCGTGCCGTCATCCATCGCCCTCTGTAAACATCCTTATGAGAGCGGAAGCCTTTACGCTTTGCCCTTTGTCGGGAACTCGCAGTTGTTCTTCTATCGCAAAGATCTGTTTGAGAAACACAACCTGAAAGAGCCTTCGACCTGGGATGATGTGTTGACGGCGGCGAAGACTATAGATGAGCGCGAGCGGACCGGGGCGCCCGGCGGAGGTCGAGTATACGGATACGTGATGCGGGCCGCTCGAGGCAATTCAGCGGTCGCCGATTTCATGCCGATCTTCTGGTCGTTTGGCGCGGAAATGTTTGACGCGAGCGGCCGGCCCGCGGTCCACAGTCCGGAGGGAATCGACGCGCTGAAATTCATGGTTGAACTAGGAAAGTACGCCCCGTCCGGCTATGCGAGCTTCAATGCGACCGAGGTCTCGGCGCACCTGCTTCAAGGGACCGCGGCGATGTCGATCAACTGGCCCGCGTGGATCAGTGCGTTCAACGATCCCGCGAAAACGAGAGTGTCGGGTAAGATGAGCTTCGGTTCTATGCCCGGGGCAAAGGCCGAAGGTCGCGCCGAAATCGGCAACTGGCTGATTGCGATCCCTCGAGGTTCTCACAACGCAGATGCAGCCTTTGAGTTTTTGCTTTGGGCGACGACTGCCGAGCAAATGAAGAAGTCGGCTCTGGCAGGGAACCCGCCCACGCGGCGCTCGGTGTTTAATGATCCTGAGCTTCTCGCGAAGTTTCCGGCATACCCGGCGCAACTTCGCTCGCTTGAGACTTCGAAGCCCCGTCCGCGCACTCCACTGTGGAACGAGATCGAAAACGTCTTTGGGATATTTCTATCGCGCGCCAACAGCGGCGACTTGGCGCCGGAAGAGGCGATGAATCAGGCCAACGCAGAGATCGCTAAGATTATAGAGCGAAATCAAAAGTAGGTCCTGGGAGCGCAGGCATCCTTGCCTGCTCGGCGTTGCGCGAGAAGGGAATGGCACAGAGCAGGCAGGAATGCCTGCGCTCCCAGGTTGCGCTCCAAGGCTGCTCTCCGAGGTTGCGACGCCAAATGATCGAGACTCCGCGACTAATACTGCGGCCCGTCACGCACGATGATCTGGATGCCTTCGCGGCGATGAACGCCGACGCAGAGGTGATGCGCTACATCGGCGACGGCAAGCCGCAATCCAGGGCGCAAACCGAAATGCGCATCAACGCCATCCTCGATCATTGGGAACAACACGGGTTCGGTTTGTGCGCAGGTGTAGACCGGGCAACGCGCGCTTTCGTCGGCTTTTGTGGATTGCAGTATCTCGACAACACGTCTGAGATCGAAGTGGGATATCGCTTAGCCAAGCGATTCTGGGGGATGGGCCTCGCCACCGAAGCCGCCGGCGCGACGCTGCGATACGGCTTCGATGAATTGAGCCTCGATCGCATCGTGGCCGTTGTGCATCCGGAGAATGTTGCGTCGCAGTGGGTGATCCAGAAGATCGGGCTCAGATATGTGAAAGACGCGCGATTCTATAACAGCGACGTCGAGTACTACGCCGTCACGCGAGAAGAGTTCGCGCGAGGTGAGGTAAAGGCAGCCGGATGCTTAGACTCGCAACAGGTCTAATCGTTCTATTGTTATTTTGAGATCAGCGCGGGTAAGACCACACATGTCGAGTGTCAATAGAACCGACCGCTTAATGCCCTACTTGCTGATCGCGCCGACTATCGCGGTGCTCGTTGCGCTTTCGATTTACCCTCTCATCTACGCGGTGAAGATCAGCCTTCAAACCGGCTCCGGCGAAGCCGCGCGCTGGACACTGGCGAACTTCGCGCGGCTCGCCAGTGACAAGTTCTTCCTCGAAGCGCTCGCTCACACGTTTATCTACGCGGCGGTCGCGCTTACGTTTGAGTTCCTCCTCGGGCTGGGACTCGCCGTTCTGCTCGATCGGCCGTTGCGCGGAAGATCGCTGTTTCGGAGCGCGCTGCTGATCCCGATGATGCTGCCGCCGGTCGTGGTCGGAGTAGTTTGGCGACTGATGCTCAACCCCGACTTCGGCGCGATCAACGGGACCCTCAAGGGCGCCGGGGTGAACACCGAGGCGCTGACCTGGACAGCGTCGCCAACGCTTGCGCTCGCGTCGGTCATCGCGGTCGACATCTGGCAGTGGACCCCGTTCATGTTTTTGGTGATGCTCGCCGGGCTGCAAGCGATCCCCCAAGAGCCTTATGAAGCCGCGGTCATCGACGGATCGAGCGCGTGGCAGACCTTTCGTCACGTCACACTTCCGCTACTGAAACCTGCGATACTCATTGCCTTGTTGCTTCGCACGATGGACCTGCTGCGAGTGTTCGATCAGATATTCATACTGACCCAGGGCGGACCAGGATTCTCGACCGAAACCGTGAGCCTGTACATTTATCGCACGGCGTTCCGCTTCTCTGATTTCGGTTACGCGGCGGCGATGTCGTTTGTGCTGCTCGTGCTAACAAACATAGTCAGCGTTGGTTATATTCGCTTGCTCCAAAAACAGGAGGCGACTTGAGCCGACAGTACGCCTCACGCGAAGACGCAAAGACGCAAAGTCTCGCAAGGAAGAGCGGGGCGGGTGCTGCGCGGACGAGGCTTGCGCGATGGTGGAAGTACGTCCTGCTCAGCTTGTCGGTGTTGGCGGCGGTCACGCCGGTCTACTGGATGGTGACCATCTCGCTCAAGAGTGACATAGATCAGTTTGCCGTGCCGCCTCGATGGTTACGGTTCGCTCCGACCCTGGCTCACTACTACGATGCCTTTTTAACGCGCTCATTTGGGCGATACCTGATGACAAGCGTCATTGTCGCGGGGCTATCGACAGTCTGCGCGGTGACGATTGGGACGCTGGCGGCCTATGGGCTTGCCCGGTTCAGGCTGCGCGGCAAGCTCGACAAACGCTTGTCGTTGTGGATTCTGTCGACGCGGATGTTTCCGCCCATTGTAACCGCGGTTCCTCTGTTTCTGATGATGCGCGATCTGCGTTTGCTCAACACGCTAACGTCGCTTGTGATCGTTTACACGGCACTCAATCTGCCGTTCGTAGTGTGGATGATGCGTGGGTTCTTTCGCGAGCTGCCCCGTGAGTTGGAAGAAGCGGCGATGGTCGATGGCGATTCGCGGCTGGGCGCGTTAGCGCGAGTGATTCTCCCGCTGGTCACGCCAGGACTGGCTGCCACAGCCGTTTTTTGTCTGATCGTGTCGTGGAACGAGTTTTTGCTTGCGTTGGTGTTAATGCAGACGGACGCGTCGATGACGCTGCCGGTGGGAATTGCGGGGCGAGTGACTCAATACGAAATCAAGTGGGGCGTGATGAGCGCAGCCGGAGTAGTGGCAATGATTCCGATACTAGCGTTTGCGATGGCGGTTCAGCGTTATCTTGTGAGAGGGTTGTCGCTCGGAGCAGTGAAAGGGTGAAGAAGTAAACTGTGATTATGCAGGATGCTGAAAGTCAAAGCTACATCGGAGGATGACAGGCTATATTTCTATGGATGTAAGATTCGAAAACGTGACAAAGACGTTTGGTCAGTCGGCGGTGGTGGATCAATTGAACCTTGCCGCTGAGGACGGCGAACTAGTCGTGCTGCTTGGACCATCGGGTTGCGGCAAGACCACGACGCTCCGAATGCTTGCGGGCCTCGAAGACGCAACGTCGGGAGACATCTTTATCGGAAGCCAACGAATCAACGACGTGCCGACTCGCTACAGGGACATCGCAATGGTCTTTCAAAACTACGCGCTCTATCCTCACATGACGATCGCGGAAAACATCGCTTATCCGCTGCGGGTTCGAAAGATCGCGAGAGCCGAAATCAACCAGCGAGTGAAACGAGTCGCAGACATGCTGGAAATCGCGCCGCTGCTGGCCAGAAGACCCCGCGAGTTGTCGGGAGGGGAACGCCAGCGCGTCGCGCTTGCACGCGCCATCATACGCGAGCCTCGGGTCTATCTGATGGATGAGCCGCTGTCGAACCTCGATGCAAAACTGCGCGTTCAGATGCGCGGCGAATTGAAGCGATTGCAGCATGAGTTGGGCACCACGACAATCTATGTGACGCACGACCAGGCGGAGGCGATGACCCTGGCACACCGGGTGGCGATCATGCGTTCCGGAAAGCTTCAACAATTCGACACGCCGATGAACATCTACAACCGTCCGGCGAATCGGTTCGTCGCGGAGTTCGTCGGCAGCCCGAGCATGAACTTCATCGAAGGCAAGTGCGATGCGGCCGCGCGGAGCTTCAGCAGCGACGCTCTATCGCTCACACTTGATGAGCGTCAGCTCGCCAGACTGAATGGCCGCGAGCGAGTCACCTTCGGGATAAGGCCTGAGCACGTTGAGGTTTCAACTACCGAGCGAGAGGGATGGCTAAAGGCGCCGATCTACGTGACTGAGTTGATGGGAAATGAGACTTTCGTGTTCCTGAGGCTGGGCGGGGATAAGATAATCGCGCGCGCCCCGGCAGACTTCCGAGCCGAGATGGAAAGCCGAGTATGGATTGAGCTCGATGTCCAGAAGGCGCTGTTCTTCGACTCCGGCACGGGCGAGGCGATCCGCGAATAACTCGCGTCAATTCGCTTATTAGAACTTGATGCAGATCTTACCGAAGTGAGAGCCGCTAGCCATATGTGCAAATGCCTGGCGAGCTTCCTCGAACGCAAACACCCGATCGATCACCGGCCGCAGTTCGTGCAACGCGATCGCTCGATTCATCGCCTCAAAAGTATCGCGGCTCCCGACCATTACTCCCTGTATTCGGACGTTCTGCATCAGAATCTGAACCAGATTCACTTCGGTCACGTTCCCGGACAGGTTGCCGATCAAGCCGATGTGCCCGCCTATTTTGATTGCTCGAAGCGACTTCCCGAACGTCCCCGCGCCTCCAACCTCGATGATATGGTCAACACCGGTTCCGCCAGTAAGTTCCTTCGCTCGCTTGTCCCAGTCTGGCGCCGTCGTGTAGTTGATGCCAAAATCAGCGCCCAGCTTCTTCGCCCTCTCCAGCTTTTCATCGCTGCTCGAGGTGACGATCACTCGAGCGCCCGCGAGCTTGGCGAACTGCAGAGCAAAGATCGACACACCGCCAGTGCCCTGCACCAGCACGGTCTCGCCCGCCCTCAGTCCGCCCATATTGATCAGTGAGTTCCATGCCGTTACCGCCGCGCACGGGAGCGCGGCAGCTTCTTCGTCAGTCAAGTGAGCCGGCACGTGCACGAGTCCTTCTTCGTGAAGAGCTCGATACTCTGTGAGCATCCCATCAAGCGGGCCGCCAAGCGAAGCTCCCAGCTTTGGGCGGGTGGGCTCGCCGCCGAGCCACTTTTGGGAGAAGTTCGCCGCAACGCGATCGCCGGACTTGACGCGGGTCACGCCCTCGCCGATCGCAACTACTTCGCCGACGCCGTCAGACAACGGAATCAGCGGCAGCGGCAAACGCGGGTTGTACTTACCCTCGACCGTGAGCAGATCGCGATAGTTCAGCGAGGCAGCGCGCAGCTTGATGACCGCGTGAAACGGCCCGGCGGTTGGGTCCGGGCGTTCGACTAGGGTAAGTGAATCCAGGCCGAACTTGTTTTGAATCTCGAATGCTCTCATCGGTTTCTCATCATCGATTCATCGGCCGCAAACTTTAAACCGGCAGCTTCGTGTTCTGTGAGCGCTCGGCGTAATATACCTGCTGAGCGAAGGCCCGGCAAACGAGAGTTTGGTTCGCACCTTTGATGAGACACTCAATGCAAATAGCGCTCAATGGCGCGACGACAATGAAAGCAGATCTTGAAACCGACATTCGCGCCGCGAGCGAAGCCGGCTTCGATTGGATCGAGATATGGGCTTCAAAGCTACGCGAGTTTTTCGAGTCGCGCGGCACGACCGATCTCAACGATCTGTTCGCGAGGCACAAGATCAAACCGTACAGCATCAACTCGATCGAACGCATCACGTTCAGGGATGCCGCCGGGCATCGAAGCCTGCTTGGCGAATGCGGAGAGCTGTGCCGCGTCGCCGCGGAGATTCGCTGTCCGTATGTGGTCGTCGTTCCGTCACCACTGCCGCCGGGTATGAGCCGCTCTGGTGTAATCGAGGAATCGACGCGTGTGCTTGGCGAGCTTGGCGGAATCGCTGAAAGGCGCGGTGTTGGTCTGGCTTTCGAGTTTCTCGGGCAATCTGACAGCAGCGTCCAGACGCTGGCGTTTGCGGATGAGATCGTGCGCAAGGTAGGACAGCCAAACGTCGGACTCGTGATCGACAGCTTTCACTTTTACGCCGGCGGCTCAAAGATCGAGTCGATCGATGCGCTCGACCCCGCACGGCTTTTCATTTTTCACATCAATGACGCGGAAGACCTTCCGCGCGAGCAGCTCGAGGATCGACACCGGCTGTTGCCCGGACTCGGCATCCTGCCGCTCAAGGAGATCGTCGCGGCATTGCGTCGCATCGGTTACGACCGCGTAGCGAGCGTCGAAATATTCAGACCGGAATACTGGGTGCGCGATCCCTTCGAGCTGGCTCGCGAAGCACGGGCGGCGGTGGAACGAGCGCTTGAAAGCGAAGCGCACTCATAACACAAAAGCGCGAGGAGGACTCGATGGATGAATCCAATTAAGGTGGGGATTGTCGGCGCGGGGTACATCGGCGGGATTCACGGTGCGCTGCTTGCGCGAGATGACCGAGTGCGGGTGGCGGCCGTCAGCGACATGCTTGCCGATCGAGCCGAACGGCTTGCACGTTCAACGGGCGCCGAGATCGCGGGTACGGCGGAAGAGCTGATCGAAGGCGTAGACGCGGTTTACATAACCACACCCAACACGAAGCACACGGCACTCGCGCTTGCCGGGATCGCAGCAGGCAAGCACGTGTTTTGCGAGAAGCCGATGGCGACCTCGTTGGCCGATGCTCGCGACATTCTCGGTGCAGCGTCCAGGAGCAACGCGGTGTTTCAAGTCGGCCACAACCGCCGCTTCGCTCCCGTGTATGCAAAGCTCAAACGACAGCTCCAGGAATCGGGGCCGCCGCATTCCGCTCATGTGAAGATGAACCGCGGGGAGCTGATCAACCCGGAATGGGTCGGCGATCCTGAGGTCACCGGCGGATTCCTTTTCGAGACGACGATACACATGTTCGACATGATGCGATTCCTATTCGGCGAGGTCGCGAGTATCCATGCCGCTGGATCGTCACACGAATATCCTGAAATGGACGACTTCTCAGCGCTTCTTCGCTTCGAGAGCGGCTTGCACGCGACCCTGGCCTCTTCGGCTGACGCAACCTGGATGTTTCCCTTCGAGCGCATTGAAGTCTTCTGTCACCACCGGACGTTTACGACTCACGAGATGGAAAGCATAACCCACAGCGAAGGATTGGATGGAAGTCACTTCACGCAAACGATGCAGCAGTTGACGAGGGAAGAGAAGTGGGGATACGCGCAGGAGGACCGGGCGTTTGTGGCCTCGATTGCGGAGGGAGCGCCCGTTGCGGTTACTGCGCTGGATGGCTTCAAGTCGGTCGAGCTTGTCGATGCGTGCTACCGTGCGGCCCGGAGTGGGGGGCGCGTTAGTCTTAGCGCTAGTGACTGATCATTGGATCCGTCATTCCATCAAACGGATTAGGTTCATCCGGAGTCACGCGGATCAGTACGCGTTCGCCTCTATTGATTCGCGAGCGGATCCGCGAAGCGATCAACAACATCATCAGCGGGTGACTCTTCCAATACGCACAATAGGTTCGCCACATCGCGTTCTTGCCGTGGACGATCGCGGCGTCGCCGGGCACTCGCCGATCTCCGACAAGGCATTCGACTCGCCGATTGAGGCCGACGCGCTTCGCCTCTAACGAGTGGGTAGGAGTCAGGAATTCGATCTTTCCTTCGTTCAAAGTCAGCCATACGCGAACGTTCTTCAGCTCTCCCGCCATGGTATACGAGCCAAACAGTTGAGTGTACCGCTTCAGTGCGGCATTGAGTTCGGGTGTCATCAAGTCCGAAAAGTAGGGTGCACTGTTGCAGACCCTTGCCACGACCTCAAGTGCTAGCTTCTCCTTTATGTATCCGAGAGCCTTGATATCTTTGAGAGCCTCTTCCACGACCTCAATTGCTAGCTTCTCCTTCTGTGTATCCGAGAGCCTTTCTACCTTTGAGAGCCTCTTCCAATGTTCCCCTTTGGGGCCGAACAGATCCTCGATGGCCTGTAACGCTCCCTTAACCGCGATCGTGCGGTCACCAATCTTCATGTGATCATCCCACTCACCTGCACGAGACTGGAGAAGCATTCTGACAGCCGTCAACCCCCAGTAAAGCTGGTCCGTCCAAATCTTCTTGTCACCGTACCATTTGAGATATTCGTCTAATTCCTTGCCATAGGTTTCTGCTATATGCAACTTCCGGTGTGCCTCCTGAAGCGCCGCCATTGCTTTGCCGTAGTCGAGCACTGCCAAAGTCCCAGGCAGATACATGGCCGATGTTTTCGCCTGACTATAGGCGATCCTAGATTGCTTCGCTCTTTCGAGGTTGTCGCGGCTCTCAAGGATAAGGTTGGGAATGATCGTCCCAAGTAGTGCTACCAGAAACCCGATGCCGATGTCTCGGTATGCGTCAACGTATAGTCGCTGTTGCTCGATACCTGTTGGAAGATTTAACAGCCATACAAAGGTCACAATTACCACAGCCATTACCGAGACCATTGTCGCGATCACTAGAATTGCCTTAATCAATCGCTACCTCGATCGAGTAACAACCTACCTGACCGCATAACGGCGTGCGTCAACCTGCTGAGCGGACCGACTTCTGACGCTTTCACGCAAAAATGTCCGCCGAGCCTTACATCGCGTCGCACTCTGTTTGATTGTCCGCGGTTATCACAGACTAAATAAAGTCTGCGCGACGTCACTTGCCTGAACGGGCTGCGTCGCCGTTGGAGGAAGTGAATCGGATGATCTGATTGTAGCTGGGATTCTTTTCGCCCGGTTGGTCAGCGGGTTTGGTCGCTTCCACTGCAGGCGCGACTGGAACGAATCCGAGATGTATGTTGCTGTAGCGCGCGTAAATGAGCCGCACGTAGTTCTGCGTTTCGAGAAACGGCGGTATGCGATAGCCGTAAAACTCGACCGCGCCCTCGCCGGCGTTGTAGCCTGCGAGCGCAAGTCTCACATCGCCGCTGAACCGATCCAGCAGCCATCGAAGGTACCGTGTTCCGCCCATAACGTTTTCGCGCGGATCGAAGATGTTCTTCACGCCGAACCTGGCCGCAGTCTCGGGCATCAGTTGCATTAAGCCCGAGGCGCCCTTCACTGAAACCGCGGTGCGATTGAACGCTGACTCCGCTCTCATGAGCGAGAGAATAAGGCAGGGGTCCAGTCCATTCTGAGCGGCAGCTTCCTGAACCAGCGCATCGATTGCCGGGTTACCGGACGAGATGTGATGTCCGGCGAGAATCGCGGGTACCTTGATCTGCGTGGCCTTCCGAATCGCTGCCGCGTCGGCCGCCTTCTTCTTGTTTAGTTCCTCCGTGCGCGCTCGTTCCTGGTCCTCGTTGGTGAGCGGAACCGGCGTCCGTTCAGGCGGAGAGAGCGGACGCTGTTGCGCGGATGCGCTGACAGCGGCAAGCACAAAAACAGCAATTGCTAAGAACTTTTTAAACATCATTGCTGGATCGTTACATGAGCGAGCTCCGCGCTGTCTTCGCCTCGCACGAACAGCGTGAGCCTTTGTTTAGTTCCAACCTGCTTGGGATCGAATACGATGACGCCAGTCAGCGACTCGCCGGGCGCAAGCGTGTTATCGGTCTTGCTTTGATTTACCAGAGTCGTGAGCGGCTTCGCCTCTTTCCCGTCGCTCACCTCGAGTGACATTGCCGCAAAAGCAAAGTCCTTGTCACCGGTGTTCTGAATCGTGTAGCGCAAGTAAGCCTTATCGTCGAATATGAGCATTCGCTGATCCAGCGTGATAACAGCCTTCTTCGCAGCAATCGCGCGGGTGTTGCTCAGTTTCGTTTCGCGCAGTCCCAACATCAGTGCTTGCATGAACCGCCGCTCGATTTCCTGATCGGCCCGCTGGGGCGCCAGACGCTCGGCCTCGGCGAGCTTGGCATCGGCTTCGGCAATCTTGCGGTCGGCCTGCTGCTGCGCGCTACGAATAATCTCAGCGGCCTTTTGGCGACCTTGCTGCTCTGCTTCCGCTTTCAGGCGCTCGAAGTCGGGAGACGGCTTCTCAGGGTCAGACCCACGCGGGTCAGGGGCGGGACCCGTCGGGCTTGCATTGGTTGCGGCCGCAATGTCCGTAACGTTCACCATTCGGTGTGCCTGAACCGTGGCAACTATCGTCAGGTCGAAGCTATAGGTATGTTTGCCGTCAGTCTTGACGAACATGTTGCTGGCGCCTTTCGACGCGACCGGCTTAACGAAGACTTCATTGCCAGGGTGATCAGGGGTACCGCTACGCTGGACGACGAAGGTTCCCTTTCCTGTGCCTGGGTCGTACAGATCCCCGCATATGATCTCCTGAACTAAATCGGGAAATCGGATCATAGTCGTGATTCCCTGAGCAGTCCTGATCTCGCCGATGCGATCGGTGCCTAAGGCAAGCGTCGCTACAGGCGACTGAGCAAGCGCACTCTGAGCCGCGAACGAAATAAACAGAATTACCAAAGATGCTACTACTTTCAATCTCGCCTCCTAAGCTTGAAACCAACGCAGGAAAGGAGAAGCTCGCAGTCAGGTATTGTTACAAAGAAAGCGCGAGCGAATCAAGGCTAAAGTTCAGCGTAGAGTTGATCGACCAGAGGGTTGAAGACGTGACGGTGGATCAGTCTTAGGGCGATTGCTGCTGTTCGAAACCTGCAGTCGGGGCGGGAAGGCTGAGCTTTTCGATCACATACAGCGCGAGCAACGTTGTTATTAGCAGGGTAACCAACACGCTGATGATCGTCCGCAGCGTATGACGCTGCTTCAATGACTCGACCCTTCGGAGCCAGCCTCGCCAGCCGCACTCGCGGCACCGGTAGGTCTTGTGCGAGGTTAGTGTTTTGACAAGCTTCTCCCTGAAGCCCCGCGTGTGTGACCTGTGGGTGTGTCCTCCGCATTGGGGGCAGAGCATACCAGCCAAGGGTCCCCCTCTCTCGTCTCGTGCAAGACAAGAAAACGCCCCGGCGCTTGATTATCGCCGAGGCGTTTCTAATAAACGTTGATAGCCAAACTCCGTCTCTATCGTGTTGGGCTGCTCGGCGGCGCATTATCTCCACCGCCCACCACTATGCCGATAGCGACCGCTGCTCCAACACCAATAAGTGCCAGCAAACCGATCAGACCCGGCCCGACAAACGGACCGGCACCGGCCCTGCGGCCCTCACACTCGACCTTTATGTCGACGCCACCGGTGGCAGTTACGTCCACGCCGCCGTCATACTTTGCCTTCTTACCGGCGGTGAGCGTTTCTACTTTCGGCGATTTCACTTCAGCGGTTCCACGCCTAACCTCGACCTCTGTCCTCGAGCAATTCGTTCTGATCTCGAGTGAGCCTGCCACACATGTCAGCGTGGCCGTAGTGTTGTCCCCGATCTCGACTCGACCCACCGCGCCCAGATCGACTATCGCTTTACCGTTTGAGCCGGTGGAGATGACGCTTCCGGTCATCACGGTCGCGCCTGTTTGCGCCGCGTTGCCGTTGATCGTGACGTGGCCGGCTTTCACCGTAAGGGTTCCCGTGCAGTCCTGCGCAAGCACCGGGTCGACGACAGCCTTTGTGACTTCAGCCGCAGCAAAGGAACTGAGCGTAAAAACCGTGGCGACTGCCATCGCGAGTGCGATGCTGATCGTCGCTCGCAGGTAACTAGTCCGCAATTTCATATTTCCTCCATTACGCGGGAAAGCATTAAACCGTGCGTCTGCGGTTCCGGGAAGTCCCAGAATATGAAATCGATGCGCGAAAGTCAACAGCTTTCTGGCTTTCCGGTGTGTTTGAGATCGCTAACCTCGCCGGTATTCCGGCAGCTCCTTCAAGGAAATGCCGGAGAGCGGCGGGTTTCTCCGGTCCTTATCGGACAGGATCGGGCCCTGGACACCCCAAGTGATCCCAATTTCCGGATCGTTCCACAGGACGCCTCGCTCATACTCGGGATGGTAAAAGTCGCTGCACTTGTAAAGGAATTCTGCGGTCTCGCTCAAAACAAGATAGCCGTGCGCGAACCCTGCCGGCACGTACATCTCGAGCTTGTTCTGCGCCGAAAGTATCCCGCTCTCCCACTTGCCGAAATGAGGAGAGCCGTGTCTGACATCAACCACCACATCAAGCACTTCGCCTAGAATCACACGGCAAAGCTTGGCCTGAGGATGCCTAACTTGATAGTGCAAACCGCGCAGGGTGTGCCTGACGGATCTGGCGTGATTGTCCTGAACGAATCGGTCCCTGATTCCCAGCTCGGCAAACTTTGTCTCGTGATAGCTCTCGAAGAAGAATCCGCGGTCATCCTCGAACACTGAGGGCTCGATCAAACAGACGCCTGGAAGCGAGGTCTCAGTACGTTTCATTTCGTTGTCAAACCGGCGCGCTCTCGCTATTCGCCGGCCACCCGCGCGCGTCCGGACGAAGACTCCTTGATTAGCTCGTGTGCCCAGTCGTTGCGGCGCGGTATCAGTCGCGAGGCCCCTTCATCGCCCAGGAACTTGACATTGCTGTGCTTCGCGTCGCGGTAGTCTTTCACGTGGCCGGCTTCGATGGCGTCGATGACCTGCTTCACTCCTTGCTCGATAGTCCATCGCGGCGCGAACCCGAGCGTCTTCACCAGTTTTCCGAAGCTGACCTTGTAGTCGCGCGGGTCGGTGTCTGATCCCTCGCTGACGAGTTCCGCGCCGGGCACCATCCGCGCGATGATCTCGCCCGCTTGCTGAATAGTGCAGTTCTGCTCATCCGAACCGACGTTGAAGATCTGATTCCCCACGAGAGATAGGGGCGCCTCGAGGGTCTTTAGCACAGCTTCCGCGGCGTCATCCACGTGAACAAAAGGCCGCCATTGATCGCCGCCGAAGATGGTGATGCGCCCCTCGACCAGCGCCTTTGCGGTCAGCAGGTTGATGACCAGGTCGAAGCGTGTGCGACCCGACAAACCATAAATCGTTCCAAACCTCAACGATGTCGGTCCGAACCCCGACCCCGCCATGCTCGTCAACACCCGCTCGGAAGCGATCTTGCTGCGAGCGTAAATCGAAACAGGATGCAGGGCGGACCGCTCGTCGAGCGTCGCCGGATTCGCGCCATACACCGAACAGGTGCTGGCGAAAATGAACCGGCTGACGTTGCTGCCCTTCGCGACTTCGGCAATCATACGCGTGGCCATCAGGTTGACTTCGATAGTCAGCTCTTCATCCAGTGCGCACGCCGGGTCGCCAACGATTGCCCCGAGATGTATGACCGCATCAACGTTGCGCATCGCCTCGACGACCTTGTCAACCTGGCGAAAGTCCGCCTGCATTATTTCAAGATTGAGATGGTCGATTACCTCCCCTAAGGGTTCGGTACCATAGATCAACAGGTCGAGCAGTCTCACGTGGTAACCCTTCGCAAGCAGCTTGGGCAGAAGAGCCGACCCGATGTAGCCCGCGCCACCAATCACCAGCACCCTGACCACGGTAAGGGGCGTGGGCCTCTCGAGATGGATTTCAGAACGCACGACGTTCGACCAGAGCAACGCCCACACGCGTGAGAGCACCAGGACGACGACGCTCAAAGCCCACGCCAACACCAAAGCTCCGCGAGGCATATCGAGCGCGCCACCGAGAAAGTAGGCGATGAACCCGAACAGCAGGTACCCGAGACTAACCGCCTGGGTGACAACCAGCGCCTTGTAACGGCCCTGATATGCGCGACCGCGAGTGTAGAACCCGCTGAAGGCAAACACGAGCAAACATACGCCGGTCAGCAGCCAGGCAATATGAAAATAATTGCTTACTAGAGCCCAGAAGAGATCGTTGTAGGTGACATCGGCGATAGCGGGCTCGAAGGCTACAAGGTAAAGAAACCTCAGAACGAGGGCCGTCAGCGCGCTGGCGTTGACCAGCAAAATGTCGGCTACGACGCGGACGAGAACTTGTTGTGTCAGACGGACAGAGCGGAGAGTGGACATCTGTCGCTTCCTCGTTCCAGGTCAGACTCTCGATGCTAGACTGCGGAGGCTGTCGTCGATTGTTCGAGCACCGCTACTACGTCACTCGCGAACTCATGAATGCGCGCGACCGCCCGGCAAATGTCCAACACCGTTTCGTCGGTCATTTCCGACCACATCGGCAAGCTGAGGCTGCGGGCCGCAAGGAGGTCTGTATTATGCAAGGTCTCCCCCTTCGGCGCAAACTGCGCATAGGCGGTCTGCCGATGAACCGGGGGATTGTAGTACATGCGGGTGTCAACGTTTTCGCTTTCCAACGCCCTCGCCAGATCGTCGCGGCCCAGGCCGAATGCCTCAGCGTCAACAGTGACGGAAAAGTCTTTGTAGGAATTCCGATTGCCCTCAAGCGCTTGCTGAAACCCGATGCCCGGCAAGACTCCGAGCGCTTCACGATAAAATGAAGCTATCTCGTTGCGGCGGCGGGCAGCGTTTTCGAGCCTGCGCAGACTATGCACTCCCATCAGCGCGTTGAACTCGGGCATGCGAGCATTGATGCCTGGGAACGCGCTGTCGTAGCCGCCGCTGTTGCCGTACTCGCGGCCAATGCGCACGAGCGCGGCAAGCTCATCGTCATTCGTGGCCACGATCCCGCCTTCGCCTGCGATAACCAGCTTGGTCGGACTGAGGCTGAACACGTGGGCGTCGCCCTGCGCGCCGACCGGCTTTCCATTGTGCAGCGCGCCGAAGCCATGCGCGGCATCGTAGATCAGCTTCAAGCCTTTGCGATCGGCCAGCGACTCGAGAGCGTCCATGTCGGCAGGATTACCAAAGTTGTGAACCGCGACTATAGCCGACGTATCGGGCGTGATCGCCGCCTCGGCTGCTGCAGGGTCAAGGTTCGTCGTATGGAAATCCACATCGGCAAACACCGGTTTCAGTCCTGCCCACACGAGGGCGCTCGCGGTAGCCATGAAAGTAAAGCTCGGAATGACGACTTCACCGGTCAGTCCCAGGCACTTGTGGGTCAGCATCAATCCCGTCGTGCAGCTCGACACGGCGACGGCGTGTCTGACCCCGAGATGCGCAGCGACAGCCCGTTCGAACTCGAGGAGGTGCCGGCCTTTGGTGACCATGCCGGTAGTAAGCAGTTCCTCCGCATCCGACGCCAGATCAGCGAACGAGGGCAGGACGGGACGCACTATTGGAACTTTGGTTGTGAAGATCGGTGCGTTGCCGAGTATGGCGGGTTTGTTATTCATCAACTCCTTCTCGGGTCTTAACGATCCTGGCAGGGACGCCGACAGCGGTAACGCCAGCAGGGACATCCCGAGTTACCACCGCTCCGGCCCCAACCACCGACCACGCTCCGATGGATCTCCCTTGAATCACGTTGGCCCCCATCCCGATGTAGCAACCCTCGCCGACCATTACGTTGCCGGCAAGGTGAGCGCCCGGGTTTATGTTCGAGTAGCGGCCGATCTTCGTGTCGTGACTGACGGTCGCGCCGGTGTTCAGAATGCTGTAGCTTTCAACAACCGCGCCCGTATTAATAATCACGTTTGGGAAGACCGTCACTCCCTCGCCGAGCCGCACGAACGATGAAATATGTGCTAGCGGAGAGATCACGCTTGCGAAGCTCAAGCCTATTGCTCTAGCCCGCTCAACCATGCGGCGACAAACCTGCGGTGAGCCAACAGCGCAAACCACTTCCACATCCTTACGGTCTGCGCCTCCGAACCATAACCAATCGCCCAAGACCGGCAAGCCGTCTAGGCTTCGGTCGTGCAAATCGCGGTTGTCGTCGACGAAACCCAGCGCTTCAATTTCCCCGTCCGTCCGAGCTTGATGCCGGAGAATATCCGCAACTTCTCGACCGTGACCGCCAGCGCCGATGATCACGACTCGTTTCATACCAATCAGGCCCCTTTGCGCACACTACCTTTGAACTCCTGCGCCGTCGCGTGCCCCGGCTGGCTTATACCTTCTCGTCTGATGAGGTTTATTGTTGTCAGAGCGATGATCTTCATATCAAGCCAGAATGATTGATGATCTACATACCACACGTCGAGAGCAAACTTCTGCTCCCAGGAAATTGCATTCCGGCCATTCACCTGTGCCCAACCCGTTATGCCTGGCAAGACCTCGTGGCGGCGAAACTGGTTAGGGGTATAGCGATCGCGATAGTGCGAGTAGAGCGGGCGTGGTCCGACGAGACTCATTTCACCGCTCAGAACGTTCATCAACTCCGGAAGTTCGTCGAGACTTGTAGCTCGCAAGAAGCGGCCAATCGCCGTCAGCCGCTCAGCGTCGGGCAGCAACTGACCATCGTCGGCACGAGCGTCGGTCATCGTACGAAACTTTCTGATGAAAAAAGGCCGGCCCTGAAACCCAAGTCTTTCCTGGGTAAACAACACCGAAGACCCGAAATGAATACGCACCATGAGTGCAATGATGACAAGGAGCGGCAGCACTACAGGCAAAGCCAAAACGCAGACGACAATATCCAGGACTCGCTTGACAGCCCGTCTATAAATTCCAGAGGTACCATTCATCTTCGCCGATCTCAATCACCCATTTGCAGCAAGCCTTTGAAGCAGGTCCACAAACTGCTGACTCTGCCGGCTGCGATTGAAGTGCTGTTCTACAAACAATCGACCGCGCCGGCTCATTTGCTCTCTCTCTTGTTGATGACATGCCAGAAAGCGTACGGCTTCGGCGAGCGCCTTCGCGTCGCCCGGCGCGGTGTAGATACCTGCTCCGGCTGTTTCTACCACTTCGCGGATGACGCCGTCGATCGCCAGCACGATCGGTCGTCCTGCGGCCATGTAATCAAAGACTTTGTTCGGATAGGTCATCCGAAACATCGGGATGTTCTGCAAGACTGCGACACAGGCATCCGCGCTTGCAAGGAAGCGTCGCATCTCGCGCTTAGGCTGAGCGCCAGCGAACACCATGTTCTCGAGCCTCCTCGCTTCGGTTGCGGCCTGCAGTCGCTTGCGTTCTTTGCCGTCACCTACAATCAAGAAGCATATTCGGGAGTCTGCTTTGAGCTCGTCCGCCGCTTCAAGCAGCAGGTCGAGATGGTTAGCGAGGCCGATGGCGCCGGCATACACAACCACGAATTTGCCGTCCAGTTTCAGTCTCGCGCGAACGCCGTTGCCATCCGACGACGGATCGAACATCGCCGGATCTACGCCATTCGGCAGCAGAGTGATCTTGTCCAAAGCGACGCCCTTCTTGACCAGGTAATCAACGTAGGCCGGCGAATTCACCAGGATGTGGCTGGCTCGGGCATAAAGAAACTTTTCGAGGCGGCGCGACCCTCGAATCAGAAACCAGTTCTTCAGCAAACCCATATCTATGACGAACTCCGGCCAGAGATCGCGCACCTCCAGCAGGAAGGGTCGGCGGCGCAAGGCGGAAACAAGCCATGCCGAAACGGCCTGAAAGATGGGCGGCGAGGTGCCCATCACTACGTCGACCTTCCCCATTCGCAGCGCCTTGATCAGGGATGAAGCGGCAAAACTGATAAAGGAAAACAGCCGGCCCGCGAAGCTGCCGCCAAACGTCGATGGCGTGAAAGCCCTAACGACTCGGACTCCTTCTATCGTCGCATCGGCTTTCGACACGAATGCACTTTTTGTGCTCTGGCCGGTGAGGTAACTGATCCCGCTGGCTATCACGGTGAAATCATGTCCGCGTTCAACAGCACCGCGCGCCAGTTCGAAATGACGAGTGCCACCTGGTTCATTTGGCGTCGCGAAGCTTTGATGAATCAGAAGGAAGTGCATCAGGCGATCTCCAAGTGATCCTGAACGGGCCCCTCTAAGCTGATCGAGGTCACAAGAGACTCGCGATCGTGATCCATCTGCAAGTATATCTTCGCTAGAGACTGATCCGTCTGCAGTTTGAGCTCGTCATCGCTCGTCGTGACTCGGCACGGCTCGGGCCCGAACAGCGTCCAGAAGTTAATGTCGCTTCCGCGCACCGTGAGCGCTTGAGACAGCGCAGGCTCGCGGTAGTTGTAGTACCGAGCACGCCAGCCGCGAGGGCTTGATTCGTCGGCTCGTACAATCGAACACGCACCCTGATTTGCAGACGACGCGACCTCAACAAAGTAGGGCCCAGCGGGTGTCTTGAGCCTGAGTCGTTTCTTGCTCTCATCGCAGTCATAAGGCGCGTCAATCAACAGCCAGTGCAAGCGATAATCGTGCTCGGCCGCGCTCGTCACACGATCAAGCACCAACCAATGTTCGCCAATCCGCAAGATCGCACGGCGATGAACAGCCGGGACCTTCAGCCTCGCATATCCGTCGTGTTCGCCTTCCCAGTAGGCTAGATTGCCCGCTGCGGAGCGCTTGTGAGATTGCACGCGACCGGTCGCCCACGGAAGCCACAAGAACCTGCTAACGCGCTCCATCTGGTCGCGGCCGTCCACGCTTACGGTATCGTGATAACCAGTCTTCGACAGCGGATCGTCCCACGGCTCCGGAGCGTTGTAGCTGAACGTCCCGGCATCGAGCGCGATGTTCTGCCCGCGCCACCATAAATCCGCGTGAAGCATGTCGGCTTGCGCCGGCCGGTGACGAAACGCAGCACAGCGTGTGAAAACGAAGCCTTCCTGAGAGCGAAGCGTGTAGCACCCACCTTGTCTGGCCTCGAAGTCTCCGCGCTCATTCCGCTCCACCGAAGCGGCCAAGGCATACGGTCCGAACAGCCACAGTAAGTCCTCGTCCCACGGACCCGATGAGTAACAGCGTGTTCGCTTCCCAAAATACTGCGCCGCCTGGATCGCAGGACGAAAGTCCTGGTAGTCGCAATTACTCAAAGGCAAGACCAGCGCGCCGTCGTTTTGCCCGTAGTTAGGCACTCGCCCGCTCGCGTCGTCCTGAATCTGGTAGAGAAACTCGCCGGCCTTACCGACGCGCTCTCCCAGCTCAGAGCTAAAAGGCTGATTCAAGACTTCGCCCAGCCGCAGCACCCACAAATAGTCATGCAGCATCAACCGGTGATAGTTTACCGAGTGCTGCGAAAAAGCTCCGTCATCGTAGATCAACTCTCTGCCGAGGTCCTCTAACACTTGTCGGCCGGTTCCTTTCCATTGTTCGGCCATTCGAAGCTCGGGAAAGAGAGAGCCGATTGTCCACAGCCCCACGCTCTCGCTGATGCCGTGATTGTTGTGCTGGCTGAGGGCGTAGTCGAGGTTGGCGTCGACGCGCGCGCCTGAGACCGCGATCATTTGCGCGAGCGACGCCACGCGCTCTGCGCTCGTCGCTTGAGCGTCAAGAAAGCCATAGAGCCCGAAGCACCACGCCATAACTCGAAAGCTGATCTCTTGACCGCACTTCCAATTCACTCCGAGCTGCGGCAAGTTGTGCTCGCGCCAATCTTCGATGAGTCGCCAGAACATCTCGGCATATCGTTCAGCTCCCGTTCGCCAATAGGCGCGGACTAGTGTGTAAACGAACCCAAAGCGCGAGGGCTCCCAGATGATCTTTATGTCACCGTTGTCGAAGTCGCCGATTTCGCTCCAGTGAAGGTCAGCGGGCGCTCGCTTGCCGGTAAACGGGTTCGCGTGCCAGTCGGGCGGAAACCCGGCTTGAACACTTGTGTGCTCGAAGTAACGCAACTCGCCTTGTTCAAGGCCGTCGCTCAGCTTAACCGGTGTATCGGGTCCGCCATCCCAGCTCGCGAAGCAGGGTTGATATTCGGCTCGACGATCTCGCGAGAAAAAGAACTTCGGAGCTTGCGCGCGCCGATACTCCAGATAGTCTTGTGGCTCTGCAAGCGACTCCTCCGCAAGCAACCGGCGAAGAGGCTGGTCGTTCCAGTCCGTTGCGGGCATTTTCCGCCGCAGCGCGCCGGTCCGCAGTCGAGTCGCGTAGCTGAGCCGATACGCCAGCCACTCAGGCCCCAGGTGCTGCCACAGTTGGTGAAGCTGCTGGACTCTACCTAGCATATGGGTCACCGTGCGGAGGGCTCTTCGACGTTCTGAAGATTGTCTTTTTTCAACACAACGTGTGAACCGATCGCCAGCACATCCATCTTTGTCCGGCGAAAACAGTCTATCGCCTCCTCAGGAGTGCAGACGATGGGCTCGTTCTCGTTAAAACTGGTGTTCAACACCACGGGCAACCCGGTGCGCCGATGAAACGCCCTGATGAGGTCGTAATACAAAGGATTCTCATCGCGCGATACGCTTTGCATGCGGCCGGTGTTGTCCACGTGATTGACGGCACAAAGCCGCTCACGTTTGTCCGGCCGAATATCGTAGACGTGCAGCATGAACGGCGAGGGGTGATCGTGCTCAAAGTACTCGCTCTGGAACTCGGCGAGAATGGAAGGCGCAAACGGCCGGAACCACTCCCGGTGTTTGATTCTTGCATTGAGCGTGTCTTTCATATTCGGCAGCCCGGGATGGGCCAGAATCGAACGGTTGCCCAACGCCCGTGGTCCCCATTCCATTCTCCCCTGAAACCATCCGACGACGCTGCCTGAGGCGAGATGTTCGGCAACCCCTTCAAGCAAGGGCTCGCGCTCCAGCGTCCGATATTCCAGATTGACGGACTCGAGCGCCGACCGAATACGGGCTTCCGAAAACTCAGGTCCCAGAAAGGCGTTTTTCATTTCGTGTTTGCGAGGCTGCTTGAGAACGGAGTGGTAGGCGTAGAGGGCAGCGCCAATGGCCAGCCCTTCATCGCCGGCGGCCGGTTGAATCCACGTGCGGCTGAATGGAGTCTCGGTGAATATCTTTCCATTGACGACGCTGTTGAGCGCGCAGCCGCCTGCCATCGCCAGATTTCCGGACGGTACTTGCTTGTGGAGCTGATTGATGAGATACAAGAAGATCTCTTCAAATCGCTTTTGCATTGCGCAGGCGAGATCCTTGTCGCGGCGGGTGATTTCGCTGTTAGGCTCGCGAGGTTGGCCGAACACTTCGATCATCCTGTTGCTGTAGTGACGCTGGATCTTCACCGTTCCATCCGCGGTGAGCTGCATTCCGCTGTTGCTGCCCAACGGCATGAAGTAGTCCAGATTCAGCTTGAAAGTATTTCCGGCGGGCGAGACGATATCGCGCACTTGTTCGTAGTAGGTATCGCCGCCGTATGCAGCCAGGCCCATGACTTTGCCTTCGTCTCCATACTTTCGGTAGCCCATAAACCCGCAGAGCATAGTGTAGAAGCTTCCGAGCGAGTGCGGCAGAAACACGCGCTCCAGCGCTTCCACCTCTGTTCCAACACAGCGCGCAAACATCGCCGAGACGAAGTCACCGGAGCCGTCGTAGCTGAATCCCGCCGCTTCTTCCAACCCCGAACAGTAAAAGGCGCTGGCTATGTGAGCCATATGGTGCTCGACGTTGTGTTCCTGAAATCGCATGCGGGCCGGGTCGCGATCCATCGCACCGCCGATCAATGACTTCAGATCATTCATCGCCTCGCGGCGTTTGCGAATTTGAATGAAGTTCAGAAGCTTCGCCGGATTCGACAGCGCGTACTGCACCTTCTTCGCGAGATTGGCGTCCTTGTCGCGGCCGATAGCCAGATGATCGATGTCGGCGATGTCCGCTCCAACGGCATCCAGGCAAGCTTGAATCGAAAGGGCGGGGACGCCGCCATAGTGTTTCACGCGATTGAGCCGCTCTTCGGCGATGGCGAAGACAACCTCTCCATCCTGGATCAGCGCGGCAGAAGCATCGCCATGAAACATATTAAGACCAAGTATCAACATTGTTTGTAATTCGCTCCAACACTGAGCTCATCCGGCTCCTGGATATCGTGGGCCGGATTCGCGCAAGACATTTTCAAGGTGTAACGCGCTTAGTCGCAACCGATCAAGGTTTCTCGGCTTCAAGATGCAACGAGTCTTCGGGGCGATTATCAAGGATGTCACAATCCGGAATACGCCCTTTCCTGTACTCACAAACGACCACATCCGAGAAACCAATCTGGTTGAGCATCCCACTCAACGAAGCCGCGTCATACATCCAAAGATGCGGGTCGCGAAGGTCCGGCCTGTTCAATTGCAACCAGCCTACGAACTCGTGTGCGGCATTCGCATCATCCGGGTTCGCTTCAATCGCGGCGACATACTGGCGAGCGCCGAGCGCCAGGTCGGGAATGACGACGCGAACAATCCCGCCGGGTTTCAGTATTCGGAATACCTCGCTCATCAGCCGTCGCGAGTCCTTCAATTCGAGGTGCTCCAGGAAATGAGACGTGTATACGTAGTCGACTAACGAGTCTTTGTAGGGCAGCGTCTTCTTTAGGTCGTAGGTTTGTATGGAATCAGACCAACCCACGGAGTAAAGTCGATCGGAGAGAATGCCAAGCTCCACAGCGTCCACCTGATCCAGGGGTACCTCGCCAATCGCGCGTTTGGAGAATTGTCGATGTTGATCCAACCAGGAGCGATAGACAGACCACAGCCAAGATTGAGTCCTACGGCACCAGCCGGAAGTGGCATCAGCGTTTCCCGTCGACCGGCAGGCTGCTGAAAGATGGGAGTTCGCCACCAGGACGAAAAGACATGAAGCTGCACCAAGTCAGTGAATGCATAAGCTATAAGCTTTTGTGTTCCTTTGTGTCCTTCGTGGGCTTAGTGGCGAGGAGTTGGTCTTTCAGGGGCGTGCTAGTCAATAAAGGCTTGCATCCACAACTCGAGAGTCAAAAACTGCCAGACTTGCGCGGACCAGTCCTGTCGTCCGCTTCTCTGCTCGTCAACCAGCAGACGGACGGCTGCGGGGTCAAATAGTCCTCGCGATTTCAGATTGCTCTCGCTCAGCAGATCATCGACCATCTCTGTGAGATCGTTCGCCAGCCAGTAATCGGCCGGAGCTCCGAATCCTGCTTTCTTCTGCTCCAGCACCTCCGCCGGAAGCGGCGGGCGCATCGCCTCTCTTAAGATGTGCTTGGTGGTCCCCCGTTGAAGCTTCAAGCTCGGGGGCACGTTGGACGCAACCCACTCGGCAAACGCTGGATCCAAAAACGGAACGCGCACTTCCACCGACGAAGCCATGCTCATCTTGTCGTTGTAAGTCAGATTCAGGCTGACCATGAAAGCCTTTGTATCCAGGTAGAGCATCTGGTTCAAAAAGTCAGCGCCGCTGACTTGCTCGAAGTAATCCATGTGGCGCGACCACGACCCGTCGCCGTTGATGCCTTCGCGAACACCCGGAGCGTAAAGCGACTCTTTCTGGTCGTCGGTGAGATAGGTGCTATTCATCAGAAAATAGTCGCGCGGAGAAAGCGACGCCGATCGCGCCATTTTCTTGGCAAGCCTGACGTGTCCCTTGATCGACGTTCCTCGCATCGATGGCAGCGCCATCACAAGTGGCTCGATGATCTTCTCGCGGAGCGCGCCCGGAATCCGCTGGTACTTTTGCGCAAGGTCATACGCCGCGTGTTTGCGATAACCGGCAAACAACTCATCGCCGCCAACGCCCGATAGAAGCACCGTGACCGTCTTGCGAGCTTCCCGATTCACGAGGTACGCAGCGATGATGGCCGGGTCCGCGACCGGTTCATCCATGTGCCACACGAGCCTTGGCAACAGGTCAACGACATCCGGCTCGACAACGATCTCGGTGTGATCACATCCGAAGTGATTCGCGGTTCGGCGCGCCACATCGGTATCGTCCAGAGTTACTTCTCCCCTGCGGTACTTGTTTGGAAAAGCAATTGTGTAGGTTCGCGCCGGAGTATTGCAGACCTGGGACATCGCAGCGACAATGCTGCTTGAATCAAGACCCGCGCTCAGAAAGCTCCCAAGCGGCACATCGCTCAGCAACTGTGATTTGACCGAGGCGGTGAATCGCTCGCGTAGCTCAGCCGCAAGCTCCGCTTCGTTCGCCTTGAAGTCATGCCCGGCGGCTGGAAACTTCAAGTCCCAGTATTGCTCTACTCTCAAGTCCCCGTCGCGATAGAGCGCCGAATGACCTGCCGGGAGCTTCACGATCTGATCAAACATCGTGAGCGGATCGGGGACCCATAAAAAAGTCAGATACTGGTTCAGCGCTTTGAGATTGATCCTTCGCGGCATCTCCGGAATCTCCAGGAGTGCCTTTATCTCAGATGCGAAGGCGAAGCGCCCGCCTTGATGACAATAATAGAGTGGTTTGATTCCAAAATGATCGCGCGCCAAAAAGAGTTCCTTGCGCTCATCATCCCAGATTGCAAAGGCGAACATCCCGTTCAGGCGGCCGACGCTCGCGGCGCCGTACTCTTGATACAAGTAGAGGACCGCTTCGGTGTCGCTGCCGGAACGGAATTGATAGCCCTTCGATTCAAGCTCGCGGCGAAGGTCAGGATAGTTGTAGACCTCACCGTTGTAAGTTATAGTCAGCCGCCCGTCCGGTGTGGACATTGGCATGTGACCCGCAGGCGTGAGGTCCAGGATCGCAAGCCTGCGCGAGCCAAGAGCCACCAGACCACCATCAGGCAGACGGGTCTCCCACACTCCCTGGTCGTCCGGCCCGCGATGAGCCTGAACGTTATTCATCCGGGCAATAGTCTCGCTATCGCCCCAATTGATCGAGCCAGCGATGCCACACATTCAATTAAGCCGAGCGGCTGCCCGCCTCCTGAATCATTTTGATTAATACTCAACTCACAATTACGCTCTCTTCTTCCACTGAATGATCTCTGAGTAAAACTCTTCTGCCTGCCGCATGACCTTGCTGTACTCGGCACGATCGGCGATCAATCGAGCGTTCTGCTCTCGTGCATTATTGCGCATTTGTGCATCACCGAGAGCGCCAGCAATCGCGCGAGCGAGGGACTCGGGACTTGTCGGATCACAGAGCAAGCCGTTGTCTCCATCGGTTATCCACTCGCGCACCGATTCAATGTCGCCGGCGACAGGAAAACATCCACACGCCATCGCCTCGAGCAGAGTGTTTGGCGTGCCGTCATGCAAGCTTGGAGAAACCGCGATTCTCGCCAGACGAAACAGCTCCGCCATTTGCTCACGCGGCACTGCGGGCAACAGCCTGACGTTGTCTTTAATATCCAAGCGGCTCACCCACGCTTCGGCGATTGGGTTCGCGCGCATCCCGGCGGAAACAAAAATGGCTTTCGGGTGGTGCTTCAAAACGAAAGGGATTGCGTGAAAGAAGACATCGTTGCGCACGTAGCCTCGAAAGCCCCTCGGGTTGAAAACGACCGGTGCGTCATCGGGAATATTCATCTCACGAAGAAGCGACGGATCAGCCGAGCCTGGATGAAACACCGAAGCCTGAACACCTCCTGCGCCGGGCAAGACACAAGCGGGCTTTTCGGAATCAAAGCCCCACGACCGTCTGGCCAAATTCAAATCACGCACGCAATCGCAATGCAGGCTGTTGGCTCGATCAAGGGCTTGTCTTGTCTGCCGCCCGATTATCCGGTTTCGCGACGCCCACAGTGTGAAGTCGTTGCCCCAAACGGAAATCAGGAGGGGCACTCGCGGCGGCGTAGCCTTCGCCGCCAGTATCCCCTCGAAGGGGATTCGCATCGCGTGAACGAGGTCCGGAGATACCCGGTCTATCACCTCGCTTACTCTTTTGACCTGTCTGTTCAAGTCAACCGGCATGAGCCAGCGCTGAGTCGCAAGCGAGAGCTTTGCAAGTGCGTTGCTACGCAACCTTGCGAGGCCCAAGGAACGCGCTGGGCTTGCAGCGGAAGACTCGTTCTCCGTCGCTCGTGAACCGGCCGAGTAGCGGGAGAATGCACCGGGCGCCTGATAGACCTCGGCACCCGCCATGGACTCCGCTGAGCAAGGATAAGACGAAATGACGTGTACTTGATGCTGAGGCCGGATGAAATGAGCGATCCAGTTGCGGGCGATTGGGCTTCGAGCATCGATCACGAAACATATCTTCAATGGCTTGCGCTCTGAGAGACGGGCACTGGCAACCAGGGTGGAACCGGCCTCGCGTCTGATTCGCCAGTCATATGCTTCAAACATTGGATCAGATAAGGCGCGGCGGCCTGGGCTGAAACAACTCGACCAGTGCTCGCGGCTGCAGATCGCATTGCCGAGCGATCGTGCACATTTTCGAGAAATCTCTGCAGGCACTGGCGCAGATCGTCTATGTCTTCGCTACGAAACACAAAGCCGTTGACGCCGTGTTGAATCAGATCGGCAGCGCCACAGCGATCTGAAACGATTACCGGTACCCCCGCTGACAGCGCTTCGTTGACGACCATGCCCCAGCCATCCCATCTCGAAGGCAGCACCAGCACATCGGCCGACGCAAGGCGCAGCTGAATTCTGTCTGATCTAAGCATGCCCTCGAAACTGACTCGGTTTGCGATTCCAAAAGATTCCGCGACCGCTTGCAACGCCTGCACCTCGCTGCCGCCACCAATCACAGACAAAAGCAGATCAGGGTAGTCGTCAAACAATGGCCGCATGGCTTCCAACAGGAGGTCCACCCCTTTTCGCGGGATGAGCTGCCCGACAAAGATCACTTCCGTTCGCTCGCCCGCTGTCAACCTTGCTGGCGTCTCCGTCTGGACGTTGTGAGTTTGAAAATAGCCAAACGGGTAAACGCACACGCGGGCAAATCCAAGGTGAGTGTAGAACTGTTCAGCGAAGTGCGAGATGGCCAGCATTCCGAGCGCGCGCTTTGCGATCCAACCACCGAACCATTTGCGCAAGGCGCCGAGGAAACCAACTTGAGTTTGCCGGAGATCGGGAGCCTCGGCGTACACGACGAGCCTGCTTCGCGCGAACGCCAACACACACAAGGCGGCCGCAAAGGATGGCTCAGCCCAAATACCATTGACTATGTGCAGCCGCCCGCGCTCGCGCCACGCGAGGCGAACAGCATCCCGGAGCGCGACGTTCCCAGACAGAAAGCGATGAGGATAGTTCCTATCGCCTTCCTTCCATCCGATCTGCAACCGTTCTGAAGAAGTGCTTCTGGCGAAGATGACCCTAAGGTCGACTTCTCCTGAACCAAGGAGAGCTCCAAACATGCCATCTTGATGAAAGGACGGCATGTTCATCCATATTGTGACTGGTAGCATTCTTGCGTTACTTTTGAGAAAGGGGGTAGCCATAAAGTGGCACGGCCTCTCGCCTCGGGCGCACCGGCCTGATCAAATGGAGGAAAACGATGATCGACAGCGGCATCATGTTGACAAGCGTAAAAATGAAGAGCGACATTAAACCGTCCCTATACACTAGGATCAAATTGCATGTGACCAATAGGTACCCGAATCGCAACGCAGAAAAATAACCGCTCCTGTAGGCGCGGAAATACACGCGAGCTAGCAAGAAACCGGTCAGATACGTCATGAAGACAATTCCGAGATATCCAAAGTTGAGATAGAACTCTCCCATAAAGGTCATGGTCATGCCCATTTCACCCATCGGACGGGTGGGAGTTGAGAAATCCTTTTGGTAATCAGCCAGTCCTGGTTTCTCGGGCCACCATTGACGAGGGATAGGCGAGGTCAGTAGAGCGAGGTACGTGTTGCCGTAGTAGAGCTTCTCCGCGCGATCGATAAGCGTGAGAGACGAAGCAAATTGATCCAGCAGCGTCTGATCTCCGTTCTGCCCGGCAGCCACCTCGCGTAGTATCTCGGTTGAAGACTCCGATATCTCGTTGACGGTTGCGCCCTCTTGAGCCATTCGCCCGATTGATTTCATCGGATAGAAAAGCAGCATGCCCGCGAAGATGATGGCCGTAACATAAGTCGGTGGCCACTTCTTCTGGCGACGGTCCAGATATATTTGAAGAAGCAGGATCAGCGGGATGATGGCTCGGAAGCGATGAAACCCCTGAACCGACATTATGAACAGGTAAACCACCATTGGCGCAACTAGCCATAGGCGGAATCCATACCAGTAGATCAGAGCTAATAGTGACAGTCCCGCCCAGGTGGTGGTTATCGAGAGCCAGCTAGACTCCTGCCATTCACCGAAGTCAATATCCGGCTTCTCGAATCCGGGTACGTTGCTAACGAGGGCTACGCCAAGTACGCCGATGGGAAACGCGACGGCCACAACGGTCCAAATATGTCGGAGAGAGAGAGTTGTAGCAGTCGCGACCGATTCATCAGCTTTCGCGTCGTTGCGTTTGAGATCAACTTGGGAGGCTCGTATACACGCAATCGTCATTATCACGAGGACAATATCGGCAAGCACAGTTGCCCTCGCCAGCTCGGCTTCCGTGACCGGCTCATATAATGCGCCCCACTTGCTGAACAAGGTTTCAGCACCAGCCATTATGGCAAGCAAGCGAGAAGATATGACAAGCACATGGAAGAAAAGATATATAACTGCCGGATGAGAGTGTGCGAGACGGCCATAGCGCAAGAGCAACACCGTACAAAACAACAGCACGATGAGATCTATCACCAACGCCGACGCAACGTCCTCATATAAAGTGAACTCAAACACGAAAGCTGTCGCCTCTCTGAGGTCCACGGCTGCCATGGGCCCGTTGGATTATCCCTGTTGATCTACTGCCTTGCTAGAACGCGCACGTGCTACGGTGCGCACGCCAACATTTCCTTGTACGCTTTTCTCACACCCACACGGAACCGTTCCCACGTGAATCGCCGAGCTTGCGCGGCTGCAGCCTCTCCCATTGCCGCGAGCCCTTCCCGATTATCGACTCCCCAGGAGAGCCTCTCCGCGATCGCCTTCGGATCTCTAATCGGAACGATAAAGCCGTTAATGTCGTCGGCTATCACGTCCGGCGCACAAGTGTGAGGCGTTGCAATGACCGGAACACCGCAAGACATAGCTTCAAGGATGACGTGCGCGAAGCCTTCCGCAAGCGAGGGCAATGCGAGAACGTCGGCTTCGTGGATCTTTCGAACAAGCTCAACGCGATCCAATCCCACATTAACCTCGATGTTGAGGTCCGAATAACTCTCGATGAGATCTCTATCAAGAATACCCCTGCCACATAAGACCACGCGAAGCGTGCGTGAGCTGATCAATCGCACGGCGTCGAGAAGATAGGATAATCCTTTACGCTGCACGAGACTGCCCACGAAGATGATCGTGAATGGCTTGTCAATCGCAGGCGGTCGTAATCGCTTTGCGAACGCGCCATCGTCCACACCATAAGGTACAACGTGTATCTGCTCGGAGGGAATACCGTGCTCGGAAAGAGTCTGAGCCGTAAACGTGCTGGCGACTACCCATCCGTTTGCGAGATGTGGCTCGCTAGACAACTCGTCGAAGTTTTTCTTGGGCAGCGCCAGATCAGGCTCTGCCTTGAGAGAAAACTCGGCAACCGCAGTCCGGTTCATTTCTTCAACTAGAATGTTGCGAACCGTCTTAGGATGAGGATGGAGCTGAAAAAGAAAGCGGTAGCGTGGGCGTTCATCGTCTTCCCTGAAGGCCTCATACGCATAGTAACTACAACAAAACATTGCCGCAGCCTTGCGTAGTGATATCGATTTGGCTTTTCGCGACAGAATCCTGTCTCCGTACCGATTCACTCCAAGCCGCGGAGCAACGTGTCCAAAAACCGACAGAACCCAAGCATACGCGGAGACTGTAACATTGCTGCTATCGAGCCTTGCGCAGAATCGTGCGCGGACAAGATGGTCCGGAATAACCTTGCCTAGAGATGTGTTGAACCACCGCTTATCGGCGGGCCAGTACACATCAGTCACCAGAGCCTCAAGCAGATCCGCTTCGCTTAGCGCAAGGGGTAGCTGGTAGCCATCGCGCGCTCCTGCGAAAGCAACGACCGCCTTTAACCTTTCGCTATAACCCAATGCCTTTCTTTCTTGTGCGTTAACGACAATCGTCTAGCGCGATCAAGCAGCGATAAAGTGGAGTCAAGCAGGCGAGGCTACAGCCAAGATCTGTCGCTGCCTCCTGGCAATCGCCCAAACGTGGGCCGCCGCATGAAACAATCTCGGACTGATATTCCATAGCCTCTCGCCGATGGCGAAAGGCGGGAAGGCGTGAGTAATGATTGAAACGGACTGAGGCTTGTAGCCCGCCGCATCGAGTAGATTGCCGATCAGCAAGGGCGTCCAAGCGTAGAGATGCATATCGTTATCGTTGGGCTTCCAGAGCCGCTGATTCTTCTTCCGCCAATCATCCATCGGCGACAGCCACAAGAGTAGTCCATCGGCCTTCAGAAACCTCCGCAGGCGAACAAGCTCCTGGTGCGGATTCGGCACGTGTTCCAGAGCGTGACTTGTTACAACCCGGCTGAAACGCTGATCGCCAATCTCATCCAGCGACTCATAGACCTGTAATCCGAGAGTCGCTGCCTCTGCCCGTGCCGCAGGATTTACGTCAATTCCGACTTTCATTCGGGCGTCGAGCTTTTGCAAGAGGTATCCCCCTCCACAGCCAAACTCCAGTACATCATCATTGCCGCTCACATACGGTTTAAATATGAACTCATTATAATCCGCGCCCAGCGTTCCGATAGTCTTCTGCCATTGGAAGTACGCCTCTCCCGTGTCTCCTAGGTATCTGCCAACGGCCCCATGGAAGGGTGCGCTACCCTTCTCGTCTTGCGACATTCCATCGTCTGCGCAAGGGCTGTCCGTCTTAGGCTGATCAACCATTGGGTTGGCTAGTTTACTCACCGACGATTCTACGGGCGCAGCCTTTTGCCAAGCAATGGCCGAAGGCTGGCCTTGAGTAGTAAAGCAGAAGCTGAGCTGTCATCCGTCAGGAACTTCGACAGCGCTCGCGTTAGAGAGCTCGCATTGTACTCACCGACATTGCACGTAGCGCAAGGGCCCTTCTTATGACCGTATGTTTTTAACGATCTTCTCCAGCCAGCGAGCCGAACGTAGGCATCAACGAGACCTACTCCATCCACTCCGATCTTTCCAACGACACCGGCGCGATGAGCGGGACTATCACTTCTTAGCTGGCAGCAAATTACAACGGAGCCATCCCAATCGATGACGAGATGCTTATACGGAGCATAGCAGGGCGATTCTCGAAGCGTCTCGCGCGCGATCTGAATCAGGCCGCCCCTGTCGGATAGATCCATTTCCAACATGACCGCGACATTCCGAGCATGCGCCGCAATTTCCATTTTGCTCGAAAAGATCTTAGTGGAGAGCTCTGGAGAAGTCCCGACGACGGAGTACGCCCTGCCGATGCGCTTAATGAGTTTGTCGTGGTACGTCTTCGCAACCTCGAGGTTGTAGGTTTCTTCGTCAGGTATGTATACGTCAATCCAAAGGCGATCAAGCCCTGCATCTTCGAGTTTGCCGAGATAGTCTGCGTCTAAGAAGTCTCCGTTCGAGTTTACACATATGCGGCAACGAGGAGCGGCCCGGCGCACATCTCGAATGCGATCAAGGATCCGGCGCTCGGAAAGCGGTTCAGAATAGCGAGACCAAACGATTGTGCCGTCGTAGGCGACTTCCTCCAGACCGGCGAGGATCGCGTGCCAGGTCGGTTCCGGCATCGTGAGCTTTTCACTCAGCCGATCAATGAAGCTATTCGGACAAAACGAACAAGTGCGATTGCAGTACGACGTCGTCTCAAACTCGACCAGTTCGACATGGTCTCTGAAAAGGCGCACCCCATCCGTGTGAGGCAGATCGGGTCGAAATTGATCGCCTTCCATGCGGAGCGAGTTCCTCACCACCGCTCCGATTGAATAGAGGGTGTCTAACTCGGCCATGTCAGTTCAACTCTCCCGGGATAGTGGCGGTGGGCATCGACAAAACTGGATTCAGCTAGTCGGTAGTCTTTTCCACTTCCTATACAAGCCTAAACGCATTGGTCGACGGTTAGCCTTGTAGTTTGAGATTTCTCTCAGGCCGGTCAATTGGCCTTGAACGTGACCGAGGCGGCCGGTCCGCATAACCTGAAAAACTCTAGCGATGAAGGTCCGGCCTTGCTTCGCAACCCTCAATCCAGGTGGCATAAACCAATCGTTCCACAGCGCGCTGTTGCGTGCGGCGAAGAAATCCATCCGATGCCAATTACGAGCGATGTTCGATGCGAGGTGATGGATCTGCAAACCTGGAAAATGATAGCAGTGAAGCCCACGTTGAAAGGCGCGGGCCGCGACGTCTACTTCTTCGCCCTGGTGCACGAGTTCCTCACGATATCCCCCAAGCTCAAGAAATCTCTCCCGATGCAATAGATGCCCCGCGCCCATAAACGATCTGACCCGGTAGGGCTCGGCTTGAATTGATTTCACCTGATGTTGGTCGCTGGTCGGGTTATAGACCGGAAAGCTCAGGCCAAATAGATCGTCTCGAGACTCCGCGAACTCAATAGCCGCCTTAAGCGATCCGCCTACGGGGAAGGAATCATCATCGAAACTGAGGTAGTATTTCGCCTTCATCTCCCGAGCCAGTTGATTGCGGCGAACGATGTAACCAGTGCTTTCGGAGAACCGTCTTATCTCTGCTCCCTCGCACAGTGAGCGCACTTCATAAGGACAACTCGCATCCGAGTCATCGTCAAGGATCAATACCCTGAGGCCTCCCAAGCCGAACTCCGCAATCGCGGATAGAGTTGTCGCGAGGTCTTTCCATCGGTTCTTCGTGGCAATACCAATTTCGACGGACGATAGTAATAACAAGTTGGGCATAGGCGCTTACGAGTGCATCGTCTCCCGGGAGTTCTGATCCCTCACAAGAATGACATGCTCGCCCCTTTGGGATTCTTTGAAGTGAAACTTCGAAACGGCCGCGTAGAAAGATGTCGTGCAACCGGGTTTGTACCTATCATGCAATTCAATGATGAGCAGTTTGACTCGACCAAGCCAATCCTCATAGTCGAGCGAGAAGACTTCCCTCTCAGCACCCTCGATATCGAGTTTAAGAATATCTATTTCGGTCGCGTTCCATCGTGCCATGATGTCTCGGATAGTGACCGAGCTGATGCCTCCTCCCTGTGTGTCAGATTCTGCGATTCGAAACATCGACTTGTCATCATTTGGGTTCTCGATTCTCAAGGAGGCCGCTTCGTGCCAGATCCCGGCTTGAATCGGAGAGACGTTCGAATAGCCAGACGTGTTTTCCAAAAGCATTTCAAAATTGGAGTCGTCCGGCTCGACTGCAACAATCTGAGCTCTGGGATATCGGTTAGCGAAGTAGACCGATGCGTAGCCAACATTCGCCCCTCCGTCAATAATCAGGTTCGGGTCCAGTTTGAACGGCAACCCGTAATCATCCCACACAAAGACTTGCTCAAACACGGAAACGTCCGACGTGCCCGGCCGGAAGATAATCGGCGTCTTCGACTGTGGGATCGTCACAGAGATCGGCGGCCCTTTGGAACCGAGCATCTTGTACAGCACTCTGATACCGCGCAAAACACCGAATCTTCTAGCGTATCTAGTCACTCGTCTCGCTCTGACGCCGACGCGGCCAGGGTGCCTCAAGGCTCTGAGTACCTGTTGTAACATCGATCACGCGCCGTAGCGCCATCCTGAAAGAACTGGGAGAAACGACGCGAAATCAGCTTCGCGCGCTCTCGAGCATGCGCTTCTTAGATCGCTCTTTTGGATGTGGCGCCATCTCATAGAAATGGTTGCCACTCAGTTCCATGTTTCGGAGCCACGAATTGATCAACATGGCTATCAGTTTTCTCAATGACTGTCACAAAAGGATATAGATGTATTGAATGAATCTCATTTTGAAATGGCGTTGGACTGTAAGCGATTCCATTTGTTTTGTCGTTTGATCCCATCCCAAAAGCATTAAGGTGGGCAGCGAGTCCATTGATATAAGAGTTGAACTGGTTACCGTCTCCGTGCACATCCTCGCATAAATAAAGCCCGCCAGGACGGATATGAGGAAGCATCTCCTCTAGTGTCACGATTTGTTGTTTAGCCTGATGACCCCCGTCATCGATTACAATGTCAACCATAGGGACTTGTGTCTTGACGACTTTCCAGAAGCTGCGATCTGACTGGTCGCCCACAAAAACCTTCGTCCGATCATCTTCATATACTCTGCACGCTTCTTCTATATCTACACCATAGACAAGACAATGCTGACCGAAGTACTGCCTCCACATTTTGAGGCTTCCTCCGCTATATACTCCTATTTCAAGGACGCGTACCTCTCGCCCTATGAACTTACTAAAGTGACGGTGGTAGATATCGAAATAGTGAAGCCACTTCCAAATACCTCTACCCTCTACGTAGGAATCAAAATACGCCCTCAGTGGATTTGAAGAATTGCATTGAGTCTCCATACTACTGACGGAAGACAAACTTTGTTCGCCAGAGCAAGCGCGCCATCTTTTGCCATATTCAAAACCCTGAGCGGTGAATGGCAACCCCCATAACACCCCAAGGCTCTGTCGAGGTTGAAGCAGTAAACTGTTTAAGATTTGGAGAATTGCTTTGGCCCTATTTTTGATCATAAATCCACTTAGCACCTAAGCGCTTCAGACGTGGCCGACGGATCCCGCTGGTTGACCGGACTGGTACGGTATCCGCTTGCGGTAACTTTCATAGATTTGGTAAGCAATTGGGAGCACCGTTAATTGCGAGACGAGATAGGCCCCGGAAGCGCCGGTGGTCTGAAAGAGAAAGATACCTAACGGCAAAAGGACCACCATGAGGATTGCGCCAATCCAAGCCATTCTTACAAACGGCTCTTCCTTGAAGCTCCGCACGAAAAACATGATCGAAAAAATCAATAGTGTAACGCTTCCCGCGGCTAACAGCAGCAGGGTTGAGGAGAGATCCAAGAATCGACCGGCAAGCGACGGAAACATGCTATTCAGGAAGCGAATTCCTACAAGCAGTACCGCGCCACCCGCCAAGTATGTCAAGACACCTTGCTTGACGCTCTTTCCAAACAGATCTGTTAGCTCTCCCCAGTTCGCCCCGGCATTCAATTTTGTAAATACGGCCGCCCGAGAGCCGATCCAAACTTGTGAGTAAGCAAGCACCACACCCACGATAGCAAAGGTGAAGCCAAACCGCCCCGCCGCTTCTGAACCGACCAAGGCGAATATCAAGGGACTAAACAAACCATAAATCAGTGGCCCGGTAGCCCAGCCCGCCGCATATCGCCACTGCAAGGGCCATATCTCATCACGCCATGAAACCTGCTTATTGTTCAAGAACCCCTTGATCAAACTCCTCAGAAAACTACGCTGTGTCAACACAATCCAAAGTAGGCCAATGCCGAAGCTGGCAAACTGACCGGCACCTAGTGCCCATAATTTTCCGCCTAAAGCAAAGATGAGAAATGCGCCTGCTACCTGCGCGACAGCCTGTGCGGCCCTCCGCAAATTGGCTGCAACGATCATCTGACAACCTTCCAGAAAGGCATTGATAAACACTAGCGCCAAGTTCAACGGAGCTACTAGAGAGACAAACACCCAGGGCCCTAGCCAGTGAATGTCTTGGTTGCCACCTCGGCTGGACAGGATGAAATAACCAAGAGGCAGGGCGGTCATCAACCCAATTAAAGCTGTAAGTCCGCCAAACAAGAGCGCAATCCGGAATATGCTTTTGAGCCTGCGCCCGTTATCCGATTCAAATGTCTGACTCGCACTGCTGAATTCGCCCCATTCGTATGCGGCAAATTGCAGGATCACCTGACCCATCCCCAACTCTGCATAGTTGACAATGGTCACGAGACCCAGGAACGTATACCAATAACCCTGTTCCGGCAGGGAGAGAAAGTGAATAATGAATACGGCACTAATCGGACTCGCGATAGTTGCAATTACACGCGCCACTCCTGACGACACGACTATCGGATCGACGGCGCTAATAAACTTCTGCGCTCTCGGTACGGCGACCATAAACCTCATTGTTCCAGGACTGCTGCCGGTCACGTCTCGGCGAGCTAGACGTAGAAAGACTGGATCGATTGAGTAACTCGGTTTGCTGCGGCCTCACTCAGGTGCGGACCCATCGGCAGGCTCAACGCCTCTCGGTGAATCGCTTCGGCAATCGGGTATGCGCCGGGAAGGCTCGAATCCTTGTATGCCTTCTGCAAATGCGGCGGCACCGGATAGTGAATCAACGTGTTTACGTCCCGGCTCTTGAGATACCGCTGAAGCTCATCGCGACGATTGCTCCGCACCACAAACAAATGCCATACCGGGTCAGATCCTTCACACACACCCGGCAACATCAGGTCGGTTTCCCGGAGATCTTCAAGATACTTCGCGGCAATTCGCGCGCGGCGGCTGTTCCATTCGTCCAGGTGCTTGAGCCTCACCCGCAGCAATGCCGCTTGCAGCTCGTCAAGCCGGCTGTTGATGCCTTTCTCGGAATTGTAATACTTGCTCTTCGATCCATAGTTGCGAAGCAGGCGCACATGATCAGCTAACTCATCATCATCAGTCGTCACCGCGCCCGCGTCGCCATACGCGCCCAGGTTTTTCGTAGGGTAGAAGCTCCAGCCCGCGGCATCGCCAAGGCTGCCAACTCGGTGATCTCGGTAACGCGCTCCGTGCGCCTGCGCTGCGTCTTCGATCACTTTCAAGCCGTGCCTTCGCGCAATGTCATTGATCGGGTCCATGTCCGCGGGCTGGCCATAGAGGTGCACGGGCAGAATAGCCCTGGTCTTCGGAGTGATCGCCGCTTCGATGCGCCGAGGATCGAGATTGAATGTTCTTTGGTCAGGCTCGACCGGGACCACCGTTGCCCCGGCGTTGGATACAGCAAGCCAAGTCGCGATGTACGTATTGGCCGGAACGATCACCTCGTCGTCTGCTCCGATCCCATAAGATCGAAGGATCAACTGCAAGGCTTCGAGCCCGTTTGCGACGCCGACGCAATGCTTTGTTCCGCAGTACTCCGCGAACTCTCTTTCAAAGGCAGTGACCTCTTCTCCCAGAATGTACCAGCCCGAGTTCATGACTCGCTGGTAAGCAGCGTCCAGCTCATCTTTGATTTCGAGATAGGTAGCTCGTAGATCGAGGAAGGTGACTTCGCGGCTCATTGATGGTAGTGGTCAGTGGTCAGAAGTCAAAGGTCGGTCGCCTGTCTTCGGTCGTCCGTCGTCGGTCACTAACAGTTCGTCGTAGTCTCTTATGTACTCGTCCGGATCGTACACCTCAGAGGCAAGCACCATGAGCACCCCGTCGCGGGAAAATCGTTGCTGGGTGGCCCAGATCTTCGGAGGTATGTAGAGGGCGACTTCGGGTCTGTCGAGCGAGATCTGATCGCGAATCTTACCGTCGTCGAGTGAAACCTGGCACGAACCCTTCACGCAAATCAGAAGCTGATGGACGGTGCGGTGCGCGTGCCCGCCTCGCGTCTGCCCTTCGCCGACGTCGAAGACGATGAAATACCGCCTGGGCAGGAAGGGCAACGTCTCGTCATACTGGGCGTAGGAAAGACTCCCGCGCGGATCTCGGATGAGGGGCAACTCGTAAAGGCGAACTGCCGGAATCTTGCAGCCGTCAAGCAGCCGGACTTCGCTACTCATCTCGTCGGACTCTCAAGCGCGGCAACGACGCCGCTCTGGTTTTGTTTGGGATTCATACTACGGCGTACCTGCTCCGACGTTTTGATTCTTCGAGCCGTCCTGTCCGTAGCCTGAGTAGTAGCGGTAGTAGTAGTAGTTGTCGTATCCATCACGGCGCAGGTCCACGTTGTTGAGCACCACGCCGAAAATCTTCGCTCCCACGGTCGAGAGCTCCTGGCGCGCGCGACGCACGACGTCACGTGTGCTCTTGCCGCCGTGCACTACCAGTATCACTCCGTCCACCATCGTAGACAGGATCACCGGGTCGGTCACGTTGATTAACGGCGGCGAGTCTATCAGTATGTGATCATATCGCCCGGCCAGCTCGTGCAGCATGTCCTTCATCTTTTCAGAGATTATCAGCTCCGCCGGGTTCGGAGGGACAGGACCGCACGGCAACAGAGACAGATTAGCGATCGGCAGCTTCTGAATCAGTTGATCGAGCGGTACCTCCCGCGAGAGGTAAGTCGACAGGCCCTGGGCGTGATCCACACCGAGCACTTTGTGTGTCGTCGGGCGGCGCAGATCACAATCAATTATCAGCACCGACGCGCCCATTTGAGCGAGCGATATCGCGGTGTTGACGACGGTTGTGGTCTTGCCTTCACCGGGTTGTCCGCTGGTGATGAGTATCGTCTTGGGCGGCCGCCCGGCAGCAGACAACAGCACCGATGTTCTAAGAACGCGATAAGCCTCAGCCGCCGACGATTGATTATCGAGCGTCGCCAGTTGGAATGCGGCCTCGGATTCAGCGTGCCTCGAGCTGCCGTTTCCGAGCGCTCTTCTACCCTTCGCCGCCAGCCCGCGGCGGGAGTTCCCAGTCACCGCCGGCACAACACTCAGGGCGGGCAGTTGCGCATAGCGGCTGACGTCCTCGACGGTCTTGATGGTGTTGTCGAGGTAGTCGAGCAGGAACGCAAGACCAACCCCCGCCCCCGTGCTAAGCAGAAGCCCGACCAGAATCGTGAACATCCTTCTTGGGCCAACCGGGAAGCCCGGCACTTGAGCAGGCTCGATCACCCGCAGGTTGTTCTGCTGTTCCACAACCTGTGCCTGCGCCTGGTTACTCTTGTTTAGAAAGTCCTGGTAGAGCGTTTTGTTGGTATCGACATCACCCTTGAGCAGGTTGTACTGGATGGCGTCCTGGTTCTGCTGTATGGCTTCGCCCTTCGCCTGCCCAAGCGCCGCCTTTAGCATGTCCTCGTCACGAACGGCGCGCTCGTATTCGTTCTTGACTTTCTCTTCAAGCGACTTGCCGCTCTCGGCAATCTGACCTTTGATCGCCGAGATCTTCAGTTGCGTCTCCACGACCTTCGGGTTATCAGATCCGTACTTCGCGCTCAACTCGGCAAGCTGCGTCTGGAGATCGCTCAGTTGCCTTTGAAGATCGGCTACCTTTGGAGCGGTCTTGAAAAGCATATCGGCGTAGGCTTCCGGCAGCTTTTCGACGCGATGCTCTTTCACCTCTTCATAGAGCGACTGCTTGAGCATTCGGTCCGATTGTGCCCGAAGCAACTGTGCGTGCAAGCTCGATAGTTTCGCGGTGGTCAGAGTGCCGTCTTTGTCGGTGGCGAAGATCCCGTGCTGCCGCGTGTAGTTCGTCAGCGCCTGGTCGGCTTCCTCTACTTTAGCCTTCAGCTTGCGCGTCGATTCATCGAGCCACTTGGCGGCGCCACGAAATTTCTCGGTCTTGTTTTCAAAGTTGCGGTCGAGGAAGGTATTGGCAACCGCATTGGTAACTTCCGCGGCAATCTTAGGGTCGGTGTGCGTGAAGGATATCCTGAGCGCGCGCGTCTCCTTCACCGGCTCAACTGACAGGTTGGCATCCAGCACTCCGATACAGCTCTCGAGCCGCTTCTTCTCTTCTTCTGTGGCGTCTGGTCCGGCAGGAATCG